>Ga0265297_10000776_pt1 | contig 88113 bp, 83 predicted proteins | sample Munlanlwell13791_FD_192502 | JGI IMG/M metagenome (GOLD analysis project Ga0265297, IMG submission 192502) | Leachate microbial communities from a municipal landfill in Southern Ontario, Canada - Leachate well 137-91 | ecosystem: Engineered > Solid waste > Landfill > Unclassified | place...
TGATCCTATGTTTTACATGTCATGGGAGACTGCCCGTTTTAAATGGGAGGAAGGTGGGATGACGTCAAATCAGCATGGTTCTTACGCCTTGGGCAACACACGTGCTACAATGGGAGATACAGAGGGATGCCAATCCGCAAGGAGGAGCCAACCCCTTAAAATCTTTCTCAGTTCGGATTGAGGGCTGAAATCCGCCCTCATGAAGTTGGAATCGCTAGTAATCGTGGATCAGAATGCCACGGTGAATACGTTCTCGGGTCTTGTACTCACCGCCCGTCACGTCAAGGGAGTTGGTAGTGCCCGAAGGCTCACAATAGTGGGACGAAGGCAAGACCGGCGACAGGGACGAAGTCGTAACAAGGCATCCGTAGCGGAAGCTGTGGATGGATCACCTCCTTTCTAGGGAGAACAATTCTTCTTTTCCACGTGGAAAGAAGAGTTAGTCGCCTCTGGTATGATGCCAGAGTGGCTACCTCACGGTAGCAGCGAATTGATGCCAATTAGACTTGAAATTTATTATCATGATTTAAAAAAACCTCTCAAAGAGGTTTTTTTTGTGCTATAATCTTACTATAATTATTTCAATTTATGATGTTTAGCCTACTCCACTCTTTCATTAATATTTTTGCCGATGGTTATAGCGATATGAAAGCTTTCTTATTCCTTCCTTACCTGGGACTCTTGACGCTGCTCTACCTTATCTTTAAAAATAAGAAGATTAAGCATCTTAACTGGCGCTATTTCGGCGCCACGCTACTCATAATCTATCTTTACGGCTTAGCGCTACAAATTTTCTACAGCCTGATAAATAAAATTCAGCTCACGATGCCGATAATCACCGGGGGGAATGGGCAGTTTTCTTATAGTTCGCTCTGGCACACACAAATATTAAAAGGCAGCATCGGCATAATTTTCCCGCACCTGAAAAATGTTGATGCCGGCGGAGCTTATTTGGGGGTATTCCCAAATATCATATTTTGGATAGCTTTTATTTTATTAATAATAGCTCTTAGTCAAGCACTTATATATTTTATCTCTTCTTTCCAGGAGGTGCTGAAGGGAAAAAACACAAGACAAATTATTTTTTTGATTATTGGCTATGCGCTTCTCTCCTTTTCTTTGATAAAAAATTCGATTGATGGGGGTTTTTTTCAGCCCGCCCTTCTCATCGGCGCCTGGTTTATTGTTCTTTTTATTTTACGGGAAAAAAATAAAGGCTCTATTTTTTACTATATCAATGCCGGCATCGCCCTGTTGCTAATGGCTATAAATCTATATTTTAACCAGCGCGCTTATGGCAGCGGCTACGTCTTTATCCAGGCGGCCGCTATCGTAGCCTTATATAATCTAATTTTTTATGGCAGCGCCAAGAAAATTAAATTTTTGGTTTTAGGCGCGTTTATTTTAATCTTTTTCGGCGCTTGGCATTTATACTCTTACCGTGATTTAGGCGTCTATAATTACGGAAAAAAATTAATCCCGGCAGACAGAGAGGCATACTTTTTTAACCCTGAAAGCGGAAGTGTGGAGAGCTTAAAAAGTGATAAGGCGCAGCAAATTTCTGAATTGGCAAAGAAATTTAATATTAATTTAAATTATTTACCAATTTCTGTTCCGGGACAAACTTGTAATGATAAGCTGCCGCTGAAAAGGATTACTTTAACCCTAATATCCAAAAAATCAATTTCCAGAAATTTATTTCCCCAATCCGAATTTTTAAAAATAGTTAGCTTGCCCTCCGTTCAAAGTGGTGACAACTGGAAAACCAATTTTATTCTCTATAAAGCATCTTGCACCCCAGACCTATTTTCTCTTTTAAATAGCACCTTTATAAGTAGGGGGATAGATACCTATGCTTTCTATAATTTTTCCGACCGCTTAAACCTTTCTCAATAGTAAATTATGCTCAGCTTTAACTTATCCAACTTTTTAATCTATTTCTCAATTGCCTGGGGCACAAATATTGCTTTAAATTTTCTCTATGTCATAAAACGCTACTTCCCGCGCTTTAACGATTTCGACTACCCGATTGATTTTAAAATAAAATGCGGAGCCAGACGTCTTTTTGGCGACTCCACGACCATTATTGGCTTAATCCTAAGTTTAATAATAAGCCTACTCATCAATATGTCCACGGGCACTTTAGTCTGGACAATTATTCCCCCGATAATTTATCTGGGGCATCTGATGGGCAGTTTTATCAAGCGAAGAATGAACAAAGGGGGCGGGGAATTTGTACCGGTTATTGATCATGGAGACTATATGCTGCTGCTTGGAATTATTTTTATTAGTTGCCATTATGTTAGCCTCTTGTTTGCGTTATTGGCGCTCATTCTTACTTATATACTTCATCCTTTAGCTTGTATTATTGCTTTTAAGCTAAAACTGCGCGAACATCCCTATTAATTCAAGATATACATAATATTTTTCATAGCTAACATAAAAAAACCGCTATTATTAGTGGTTTTTTGTTAAAACTATTGACAATTAGTAGATTTTGTTATATAATGTATAGTTATGGCGTTAATAATAATTATTCAATTATTAGCGAAATACGAACTTTTACAATTTATATAGTAACAAACCCTAAAAAAACAGGAAACAATGAAAAGAATCTTAGTAATCTCTGTAAAGATTTTGCTGCCGCTTCTTTTTCTTTACAACGTGGGCTTCTTTAGTCTAGATTTTTCAGGATACTTTAAAGATCTTCGAAAATCAGAGCCCTTCAATCCTGAGGGGCAACTAAAATTAACCAAGTTTGTAAATGAAAAAGTTAAGTTAGCAAAAGCCAAAGGAAACAAATATTCGCCCGATGATTACTTCAATGATCTATACGAAGTAACCAAACTTAAGAAGTCTCTCAAGGGGGTAATGAATAATTGTAATTTCGAACTTCTTAGCTTAAGCCAGGAAAACTTAAAAAAGGGCTTTTTCGACAATAAAGATGTCGATGCGGCCCGCTCAGTCTATAAGGAGAAAATTGATCCCGGAAGCGAAGAGAGGGAAAAACTAAAAGTAGAAATGACCAAAAAATATTTCTGGCCGAATGTTCGCATTTGGCTTTGGCATTTCTATCTAAAAAATTTACCACTCGCCTTCATTCTCTTTCTCTTCTGGTGGTATCAGGAAAAGAATAATCTGAAAATTTCCAATCCCCTTAGCTTTGTTATCTCATTAATTTTTTATCCGCTAACAATCGCTTTGGTAATCAGGGAAGCGCTTTCTGAAAAAAGCCGCTATTATTTAGCCGAAGCCGAACTCAGGCGGACAAAGAAAAAAATGTTCTCGATGCTCTCTACCAACGAAGTCGACGATTTACGACGTTTCGCCAAAAGCCGAGGCATAAGTCTTAAGGACTGGAAAGCTTATTTGCAGAATCAAGAATTGGAGGCCCAGCATTTATTGGTGCCTTCATTATTGGTTACTTTATTTCTTGTTTCTATCCCGCGAGTAAGTTTCTCTCAGGAAAGCTCTCCATCTTTGTCTAGTTCTATTTTTATGACCCAGGTATTAACTATTAATGCCGAGGCCCCTCCCAACGAAAAATTTCAGACTGAAAATATTTCTCAGTCAAAAGATTTTTCAGCGTTCAGTTCATCATTCACTCTAAATTTAGCCGAGTTATACAAAACAATCTCGGCCCTTACTCTTATCATTGCTTGGATAAAAAAAATCAGACCTCAAGAAGTCTTGCGAAAGATTGATCATGTTCCTTGTTTTAGTTTTTAATTAAGGTCTCGGCGTTTCACCATAAAAAGAAAACGCCCAAAACTAAAATTAAAAACAAAAAATAAACATGAAACAGATCATAATTTCCTTACTTACAGTTTTCGCAATTTTCCTTTGTCAGATTTCTTGGGCCCAAACTAAGGTATCCACTGAAACAACCCTCTGCCATGATGAATTTCAGACTGGCGTTCCATTAAACAGATTAGAAATTTCTAATCCAAGTTTTAGTTTCAAATACGACTATAAAGTCGATTTGATAAATAACACTCGGGTTAACGATGTACTGGGTATATTTCTACCCAAACTCATTGATCAGAAAACTTTCAGTTTTGGAGCTGGCTTAATCAAGCTTGGCGATGGTGATCGCAGCGACAACATCTTGGTTGATTTATCTGCTCAGAAGAAATTCAAAGCAATCACAATCGATCTTGAAATCGGCCGCGCTTTCAGCATTGAATCAAACCCTTGGGACTATATATTATCCCGCGCTTCCCATAAACTGTTTACGTTTGAGGGCGGAATCCTTTCCTCCGCTCCGCTATTCGCCGGGTCAAAGAATAAATTATATGGTTGGATTGCCTTCCACCCAGAACATTTATTTGTAGCCGTCGGCAACGAAATTAGCCGCGACTGGGCTGTATTTGGTACAAAAGGCTTCAAAAACTTTGGCAGTCTAAGCGTCGCCGATTACGATAGGAAAAATGGAAATTTCTGGTTTCGGAGCCAATTTGGTTTTATGGATGTTAACCAGAAATTCTATAACCAAGAAAACTACATTATTTCCACTTCGTATTTAATTGTGCCGCCGTTCTTCTACAAACACTTCTCGCCCATCAGCACAAAGGGGAAGTACACCTTGAAATTTGACGGCAGAAGAACAAACGGTTTTGATGTCTATGAAGTTTCAACCGGCCGCCAATTTGGTAAATACGGCCAGGTCGCCGTCGGCTGTACTAACGAAAACTTCAATAAATGCCGCACCGGTTTACTACTTGAATACTATAAGGAATTTACCTTAAAAAATTTCAAGGCTTCAACCGAACTCCGCTACGAACAATTAAGCAAAAAATTCTATGGCTTTATTGTTCTGAGCTACCTCATCAATTAATGATGAATTAATATCGCTTACGACCGTTGTCTTAAACAGCGGTCTTTTTTTATTCAAAAAGACCGGGTAATCCGGTCTTTTATGATTTAATTATTTTTGTTTTATCTTACCCCGATTGCCTGGCGCACAATTTTCATTTTAGCCTCAGACATGGCGGCCACTTTAACGCGGCCCTCTTCTAAAATTCGCCAGACATCATCATCACTATACCGATTATACTTATCCTGAAACTCTGTCAGAAACTTAACGACCACATCGGCTAAATCTTTTTTGAAATCACCGTAGCCCTTGCCTTTATAGTCTTTTACTAAACGCTTAACTTCGCGCGTCCCGAGCATGGCATAAATAGTTAATAGATTTGAGAGCGCCGGTTTTTCAATCGGATCATAGTCAATATCTGTCCCCGAATCGGTCACCGCCCGCATAATTTTTTTTCGGGCCGTCTCGATGTCATCAAGCAAGGCGATGCTATTATTTTGATTGTCATCACTTTTACTCATTTTTTTATTTGCATCAAGTAGGGACATAATCCGCGCACCTTCTTTTTTTACCACTGCTTGCGGGAGCCGAAAAATATTACCAAATTGGTTATTGAAACGCTTCGCAATATCTCGCGCCAACTCAACATGCTGAGTCTGGTCTTCACCAACCGGCACGATATCAGTATCATATAATAAAATATCGGCCGCCATTAAGACCGGATAGTCATAAAGACCAACGCTAACAGCGTCTTGATTCTTGCCGGCCTTATCTTTAAACTGAGTCATCTTATTTAAATCGGCGATATGGGCACCATAACAATTAAAAATCCAACCCAACTCGGTATGCGCCGGTACGGTTGATTGTTGAAAAATGATTGATTTCTCAGGATCAATACCCGCCGCCAAATAAATCTTAGTTATTTCAATAATGCGCTTTTTCAATTCCTCTGGATCCTGCTTCACGGTTATCGCGTGATAATCAACCACACTAAAGATACATTTATATTTATCCTGCATTTCGACCCATTGCGAAATTGCCCCAATATAATGACCGATGTGCATATCGCCGCTCGGTTTAATTCCGGAAAAAATTGTCTGTTTTTTTTCTGTTTTATTTTCTCTTATCATATTTTTTGGTCAAATAAATCACCGTCTTTTTCTTGAGGGCGCTGTTCTATAGGCTTCTCCTCGGTCATAACGTTTTCCTTATTAGTATTTTCCTGGTTTTTACCTAACTTGGCGTCTTCTTCCTGTTTCTCCTTAACCAGATTATTAAAATAATTTTCGATGCCATTTCTCTCACCCATATAGGTCAATTTAATTAATTAATACTTCTATTTTACAAGATTTACTGATTAAAAGCAAAATATATCATTATGCTTGAAAAATATATATTGTATGTTAATATAGGGTCAAGGGTGGTCACTATCCCTTTTTTATTCCCCGGGGTGTAGTATAACGGTAGTACGCATGCATGGGGTGCATGTAGCCCGGGTTCAATTCCCGGCACCCCGACAAGAAAGGGGCTTGTAGCTCATCTGGTAGAGCGCTGCATTCGCATTGCAGAGGTAAGGGGTTCGAGTCCCCTCAAGTCCACAAGGAAATTTACGGGCTGTGGTATAACGGTATTACGCACGCTTCGGGTGCGTGTAATCCGGGTTCAATTCCCGGCAGCCCGACCATTAAAAAACATCTCTTACGGGATGTTTTTTAGTAAACATCAACTTTGACAAAAGGCCCCTTCGCGCCTATAATGAATTTAGAAATTAAAAAAGAACAATTCTTCATACTGACAGAATTTTTTTATTATTTATGATCGATTTTAAGCAAAAAATGGAAGAAATAGAGAAACAGGAGAAAAAAAATCAGCCAGCTGATTTAGATAACGAATTTTTAATAAACAGTCGAAAACGTCGCCGCATTACCACTTATATAATCGCCGTTTTGGTTGTCGCCTTGGTTCTTTCCGGAAAAATTCTAATCTCGAGTCAAACTGACAACGGCTGGCTCTCCGGTCTCGGTCTATTTACAAAAATACGCCAATTAGTCCCGGCCGCCGATAAGCAATTGGTGGGCGAGGAAAATGACCGCGTAAATGTTTTACTACTCGGGATGGGCGGAGAAGGGCACGATGGCGCCTATTTAACCGACACGATGATTCTGTCCAGCTTAAAGCCTTCGACCAAGCAAGTTGCTTTAATCTCTGTGCCACGAGACCTAACCACTCCGGTTAGCGGCTGGCGCAAATTAAATAGTGTTAATGCCTATGCCGAAAAGGCTCTACCCGGTTCCGGCGGAGAAGCGACTACTAAAGCGATGGCCGAATTACTCCAGGCGCCAATTACTTATTACGTGAGAATTGATTTTGCCGGATTCGAAAGAATTATTGACGAAATTGGCGGTGTCGAAATTAATGTGGAAAACACTTTTGACGATTATACTTATCCGGCCACCGGGCAAGAAGATAACCCTGATTATTACGCTCGTTTCGAACATCTCCATTTCACGGCCGGCCCTCAGAAAATGAACGGCGCCTTGGCTTTAAAATACGCCCGTAGCCGCCACGCTCTCGGTCCGGAGGGCTCAGACTTCGCCCGTGCGCGCCGCCAGCAATTATTGCTCGAAGCCGTTAAAGAAAAATTGCTTTCCCGTCAAACCTTATTAAACCCGGTTGTCCTGACAAAACTAATTAGTGAATTCAATAAAGACGTTTCCACCAACCTTAGCACCTGGGAAATTCTGCGCCTCTGGGATTTAGCCAAAGACGTTAATCGCGATCAAATTATTAACAAAGTTCTCAGCGACGCTCCGGACGGTATGCTCGTCTCTGGCACCGGCCAAGATGGCGCCTATATTTTAACACCGCGAACCGGTAATTTTTCTGAAATCCGAGCGATGGTCCAAAATATTTTTGACACGGTACCGGTTGTCAGTAAAACTCAAATCCAAGCAATTGAGGATAATGCTTCGGTATTTATCGCTAACGGCACCTGGATTACCGGTTTAGCCAGTAAAACGTCTTTGACTTTAACTGATTATGCTTTTAAAGTATCTGGCACCGGCAACGCCGTAGAGCGAAATTTCGAGCAGTCCGTTATTTACGACTTAACAAACGGTCAAAAAAATGATTCTCTAATAACTTTAAAAAAATTAACCGGTGCTACTCAGGCCTTTAATTCACCGACCTGGCTTGAACCGTACAAAAGTGGCGACAACCAATCCGACTTCCTGCTTATCCTTGGTACGAGCGCTAATAAACAAGAATAAAAATAATTAAAAATGCCCAGCGAAAAAAAGAACAATCTGCCCCTCGTCGTAATGTGCGGACGCACCAATGTCGGCAAATCGACGCTATTTAATTGTCTCACCGAAAAACGGCAGGCCCTTGTTTCTGATATCGCCGGAACGACCCGTGATAGTAACCTCGGAATAGTCGAGTGGGATGGCAGCGCTTTTGAACTCGTTGATACCGCCGGCATCCTTGATTGGCGCTACTTACTAACAAAAAAACTGGCAGCCAACGATATCGACACCCAAACCCAAAAACAAGCGCGTCGTTATCTCGATGAGGCAACTTTGATTTTATTTATGGTCGATACTAAGGCTGGCCTGCTTTTGGAAGATAAAGAATTGGCGGCTGCCCTCAAAAAAAGCCCGACTTACAGTAAAAAAATAATGTTGATCGCCAATAAGGTTGATAATTTCCGCGCCGCTTCGGAATCGGCCCAATTTAATAAGCTTGGCCTCGGCGAACCGATTGCAGTTTCCGCTGCCAGCAGCATGGGCACTGGTGATTTACTGGATGTTATCATCGCCAAAATTGATAAACATAAAAAAAATAAAAAGGCCGTAGAAAATAAGGATGACAAAATTATAACTGCCTGTATTATCGGCAAACCGAATGTCGGCAAATCTTCTTTGCTCAATTCTATCCTCGGCTATGAGCGCGTAATCGTTAGTCCGATTCCTCACACGACGCGTGAACCGCAAAATACCAACCTGGTTTATAACGATAAAAAAATTACCTTAGTCGATACGGCCGGTATTTCTAAACAAGGGAAGAAGGGTAAGGGATTAGAAAAGCCGGGTATTTTAAAATCACTTAAATCTTTAGATAAGGCGGATATCGCTTTGCTCGTCATGGATATTAGCGAGCCCATCACTCACCAAGACGCTAAAATTATTCAAGAAATTGTCGAGCGCCAAAAAAGTTTAATTTTTATTGCCAACAAGTGGGATATGGTAGAAGAGCGCAATACTAAAAAATGGACCGAAATAATTTACGATAAATTACCCTTTGCGACCTGGGCCCCAATTCAATTTATCTCCGCAAAAACGGGAGAGAAAGTGAGTAAAATTTTAGATTTAGTTTTAAAAATTGCGGCCGAGCGCGCGCTTGAACTAAGCGATTCGCAGTGCACAAAATTTTTAAGCCACGTAGTAAAACTCCATAAGCCGGCTAAAGGTAAGGGCACAAAATCTCCCCGTATCTATGAATTTAAACAAGTTAAGGTCAACCCACCCTCCTTCGTGGTGCGCATCGGTCCGAATGATGATCTTCATTTTTCCTATGTCAGATTCATGGAAAATCGCCTGCGCGAAAAATATGGTTTTACCGGCACGCCGCTCCACGTTTCCGTGACCAAAGAAAAAAAATCACATACAACTTATAACGAATAGCTATGAAAATAATTGTCGGCCTGGGGAACCCCGGGGAACAATATAAAAACACACGCCACAATATCGGCTGGCTCGCCTTAGACTATCTCCTGGGCGATGTTAAGTGGCAGGATAGCAAAAAGTTTAACGCGCTAATTCATGAAGACGGGGCTAATATATATGTAAAGCCGCAAACCTACATGAATAATTCCGGAAGCGCTGTCCAAAAAATCCTTAATTACTATAAGCTCCTGCCGAAAAACTTTGGCCTAATAAGCAAAAAAGATGCCGACCTTGGTGCTGATTTATTCGTTATCCAAGACGATCTTGATCTTGATTTCGGTCAACTAAAAATCGCTACTGATTCCACGAGCGCGGGCCATCGCGGTATCCAATCAATTATAGATCATCTGAAAACTAAAAAATTTACCCGCCTTAGACTGGGCATTAAAAATGAATTACTGCGTACCCATATTCCACCGGATAAATTTGTTGTTTCTCCCTTCGGGCATGACGAGCGTGGCCGCCTGCCGGAAATATTTGCCCAAATAAATATAGACAATATAAAATAAACTTAAAAACTTCCTAAAAAATTAGGAAGTTTTTTATTTTTCTTTATGCTAAATTTAACTAAGCGCCAAGCGCTATTGGCTTTCAATTATTTTACAAAAATTGGGCCCAAGACAATGCAAAAACTTTTAAAAACTTTTCCCGAGGCGCGCACAGCTTTTAGCGCTCCGGCCGCCCGCTTGGAAAAATCCGGTCTCAGCGCAAACATAGTGACGGATTTTTGTGCTTGGCGCGAAAAAATCGATTTTAGCAAACTCGAAGACGAATTAGCTCGCGAGAAAATTAGCTTTATCACTTGGGATGAGCCAGAATATCCCGCCTTATTAAAAGAAATTGCGACTCCGCCCTATGTCTTGTATTACCGGGGGTCCTTAGAATCAATCGGCGGACTCGATAAAAATCGCCTCTCTGTCGTCGGCGCGCGTGACCACAGCGCTTATGCCCCTAAAGTTATTGCCGAATTCTTGCCTCCGCTTATCAAAGAAAAAATACAAATCATTAGCGGCCTGGCCCTCGGTATTGATGCCTTAGCCCATAGCTGCTGCCTATTAAATAGAGGAATAACTATAGCGGTTTTAGGAACCGGCCTCGACGATAAGAGTATTTATCCCGGAGTCAATAAAAATCTCGCGCACGAAATAATAAACTCGGGGGGCGCACTTATTTCCGAGTTTCCGCCGGGAACCGCTCCGCTTCGCCAAAACTTCCCCCAACGTAATCGGATTATATCCGGACTATCCCAAGCGACCTTAATTATAGAAGCAAAGCTTAAGTCTGGAGCTTTAATCACGGCCGACTATGCTCTTGATCAAAATCGAGAAGTTATGGCCGTCCCGGGGAATATTTATTCTGCACTTTCGCAAGGCACTAATAAATTAATTCAAGCTGGGGCCAAATGTATTAATTGCCCTCAAGATATTTTAGAAATTTTTCGAATAGATCACGCGAGCCAGTTCAAAATTAAAAAAAAGCCCGCCCCCGTCTATTTTCAAAATAAAACTGAAGAATTAATTTATCGACTTATTAGGGAAGCGCATGAGCGCTGTGAACTAATTACCGGTGATGAAATCGCTCAAATTACTAAACTTGACACCTCGGTCATAAATAGTACACTGAGTATGTTAGAATTGCGCGGGTTTGCTAAAAATGACGGAATCGGCTATGATATAAATTAAATTATTCACCATATGAATTTAATAATCGTCGAATCGCCAACCAAAGCTAAAACTATTGCCAAGTTTTTAGATAAAAATTACCAGGTCGAATCTTCATTCGGCCATATTCGCGATCTGCCGGTAAGCAAAATGGGGATTGATTTGAAAAATAATTTTACGCCTGACTACGTAATCCCTGCGAAAGCTAAAAAAACTGTATCCACTTTAAAATCGGCCGCTAAAAAATCAACCGAAGTTATTCTGGCGTCTGATGAAGACCGCGAAGGAGAAGCTATTGCCTGGCATTTAGTGGAAGCCTTGGGCCTGAATATTAAAAATACCAAACGCATTGTTTTTCATGAAATTACTAAAACAGCAATTTTAGAAGCCCTGGAACACCCCCGCCAAATTGATCAAAATATGGTTGACGCGCAACAAGCGCGCCGTATATTGGATCGTTTAGTCGGCTATGAATTATCTCCTTTTCTCTGGAAAAAGGTAGCCAAGGGCCTTTCCGCCGGCCGTGTTCAAAGCGTAGCTACTCGCTTAATAGTGGAAAGAGAACGAGAGATTCTTGATTTTAAAACCGAGGATTATTGGACCCTGTCTGCCGATTTAAGCAAAGACGGCAAAACGCAGCCCTTCACCGCCGACTTATATAAAATCAACAATAAAACCTTTAATAAACTATCTCTTAAAAAAGATAAAGCCGAGGAACTGAAAGCCAGTCTGCGAAGCTCCGACTACCAGGTAGTTAAAATTGAGAAGAAAGAAATTAATAAGAATCCGGCGGCTCCTTTCACCACTTCAACCCTACAGCAGGCGGCCAATCGTCATCTTGGCTTTAGTGCTAAGCAAACAATGACCATTGCGCAAAAATTATACGAACAGGGTTATATTACCTACATGCGTACGGATTCCTTAAATCTTTCTCCGAAATTTATTACGGATGCTTATGATTGGTTATTAAAAACACAGGGCGCACAGTACGCTATCAGCGGCGGACGGGCCTATAAAGGGAAAAGCAAGAACGCACAAGAAGCTCATGAAGCCGTTCGTCCGACCGAAGCGTCACTAACCCCGGAAATTCTCGCTCCGAAACTTGATAAGAACCAAGAAAGACTCTATCGTCTTATTTGGCAACGGGCCGTTTCCAGCCAAATGACTCCGGCCCGACTGGCCGCAACCACCATCGATACCGAAACAAGTTCTGCGCAAGAAAATTATATATTTCGCGCTACCGGACAGATGTTAATCTTCCCCGGCTACCTTAAAATTTGGCCGGAAAAAACTAAAGAGCAGGAACTGCCGCCACTTCAGGAGAAAGATGATTTGGAACTTCTTGATTTGCGGGCCGACGGCCATACCACTAATCCGCCCGCTCGCTATTCCGACGCCGGTCTGGTTAAAGAACTGGAGAAATATGACATCGGACGGCCTTCAACTTACGCGCCGACAATCAACACTATTATTACTCGCAATTATGTCGAGCGCGATGACAATAAAAAATTGAAACCAACCGGCATCGCCTTTGTTGTTACCGATCTACTAATTAAACACTTCCCCAAGATAGTTGATTATGCTTTTACCGCTAAAATGGAAGACGATCTTGATGCCATCGCCGAAGGTGAAAAAAAATGGCAGCCGGTTATCGGTAATTTCTATGAAGACTTTCACGCTAATTTAAAAATAAAGGAAGAGGAAATTAAAAAAAGTGATATTATGCCTGAAGAAAAATCAACTGAGATTTGTGATAAATGCGGCGCCCCGATGATTATTAAAATCGGACGCTTCGGTAAATTCTTGGCTTGCAGCGGTTATCCGGATTGCAAGAATATTAAAAAATTTACCGGCGAGGGCGGAAGCTACGAAAAAAAAGAAGTAGATCCAAAAGTTCTGGAACTGCAAAAGAAGTATGACGGCGAAGTCTGCGAAAAATGCGGCTCCGCGATGAAGGTTCGAGTCGGAAAATACGGTCCTTTCTTAGCCTGCTCCGGCTACCCAAAATGTAAAAATATTAAAAACATCGCCGAGGCAAACGCGGGCGGCGTTGAAGTCCCTTGCCCGGTTTGCGGAGAAGGAAAGATTGTTAAAAAATTTAGTAAGCGAGGAGCGTTTTGGGCCTGTAATAATTACCCAAAATGTAAAAATGCGTATTGGGGAGAGCCGACCGGAAAAGATTGTCCCGATTGTAGTGCCTTGCTCGTTCATGACACCAAATCAGGAAAAATAAAATGCAGTAATAAAGAATGCGGTTATATAGAAAAAGAGAAAAAAGCGAAAGCTAAAGAAGAATCGGTTTAAAATAGCTTAAACGTTAATCATACAAAAAAAGACCGGGAGTACCGGTCTTTTTTTATCTTCTTCGATATGTAATTTATTTCTTTTTTGACTTCGTCTTCGCTTTGCTTTTAGCTTCCTGCGTTTGGCTCGCCGCTCTTTTTTCCTGGACAAACTCCAAGCCCTTTTTAGCGAGTTGGCTCAGTACCATAAAATAAGCGGAGCTGTGCTTTAATTTATCTTTGGCCATGTTTATAAATTCTTCCGCTTTGGTGACACTGCTCTCAATTTTTTTACTGATGCGGTTTATGCGCTGGATACTGACGATAAAGTAATAAATTGCCCAGCAGAGAAAAAAAGTGAGGACCGCGATGCTAATCGCCAATATTAAATTTAAAATGTCAGTCGAGCTTGTAAACATATTTTTATTTTTAGTTTTTCTTAGTCTCTAAGGCGAGCCGCAAACTTTTCACCCAAATGCTTTACGAGATTAACGACAATATTTTCCACTTCTTCGGCCAAGAGGGTTCTCTCCGGCGATTGGAATCTTAAGTGATAGGCCAAACTTTTTTCCTCGGCCGCTAACTTATTCCCGACATAAACATCAAACAACTCGACTTCTCTGATTAGAGGATTGAATTTTTTTATTTCCTTGGTAAATTCATTATACAATATTTTTTCATTTATGACAAAGGCTAAATCCCGAGTTGTCTCCGGATATTTGGCCAGTTCTTTAAAGTGAAGCGCCGATAAGCTGAGCACCATGTCGGCCAGGAGAGAAAAATTTAATTCAGCGACGGCACTTTGCTTTTTCAGATTGATATTAGCGCCTACCTCTTTACTTATTAAAGACACAATTCCGATTTCTTTCCCGAATACTCTAATTTTAGCCGTTACCTTTTTATCCGCCCAACCCGGTTTTTCTTCAATCGGTAAAAATTCGCTTACCCCCTCATCATTAAATAAATTATCCAATAAACCACCAACGACTCCCTTTAAGCGCTTGAATAAATCTTCTTTATCATCGGCGATAATGATTCCTAATCTTTTTTCTTGATAGGGGAGGGTGCTGTCTCCCGAGGCTTCTTTTTTAATGCGTCCAGGAGCATCAAAAAATACGCTGCCGAACTCAAAGAACCCCAAAGATTCTGCTTTTGATTGATTAGCTTTGATATTACCGATTAAGCCGGGGACAAGCGACTGGCGCAACATCGTCTGAATATCGGACAGCGGGTTAGCTAATTTAAGATGCTTAAAGAAATCAATATTTAATTTTTTCAGTTGATCGTCGCCGACAAAAGAATAATTATAAACCTCACTTAGAGCGAATTTTAGAACTAAAAAGTCCTTTATACTTCTTTCCAAAAGTCTTTCCCGGTTAATTTCCGGCAAGCGCAAGGTTTCCAGCGGTAATTGGGACTTAATTTTATCATAACCGTAAATACGCAGCACTTCCTCGGCTAAATCTTCTTTGGCCGCGACATCTTTTGTGGCGCGCCAAGAGGGAACAGTAACTTTGAGCACCGGCTCTTTAGGATCAGCCACGATGAAACCAAGATTTTCCAAAGTTTTAACTGTAGTCTCGACCGGAATTTCCTCGCCAATCTTTTTAGTCAGCCAAGCTAAATCAAGGTCAATCAGCATCGGTTGGTTTTTAGCGTGCTGGATATCAATAAGGGCACTCTCAATTTTTAATTTAGGGAATAATTCGTGCAAGAGGCTCAGAAATTTAGTTAAGGCTTCCGCGCAGAGATTAGGATCTAAGGCTTTTTCAAAACGCGTTGAGGCTTCAGTGCGCAGGCCCAAGCGCTGCGAGGTTTTCCTAATCATAACCGCGTTAAAATTGGCCGCTTCCAAAATAATACTTTTTGTACTTGCGCTAATTCCGCTCGCTTTACCGCCCATTACACCGGCGAGAGCGATCGTTTCTTTCCCGTCGCTAATTACCAAGTCATCTTCATGTAAATTTCTTTCTTTTTCATCAAGCGTTTCCAGAAATTCGTCTCGGTGCGCCTTGCGCACGACAATTTTTTCAATTTTATCCGCGTCAAAAGCATGTAGGGGCTGGCCGCAATCAAGCATAATATAATTAGTCAAATCGACAATATTATTAATCGGTTTTTGATTAACGGCAATTAATCTTTCTTTCAGCCAGGCCGGCGACTCTTTAATCTCCACGCCGCTTACCTTAACCGCCATATAGCGCGGGCAGGCGTCCTTATCTTCTACTTTAACTTCTAACTTATTTTCTTTAGCGCTTAAAAATTTTATTTTTTTGTCTAACGGCTTGCCGTAGGGTTTAAGCATGGTCTGAAAAATAACGCTCATTTCTCGAGCGATGCCATAATGACTAAGCAAATCGGGACGATTAGACATTGATTTATTATCTATCTCCAAAACGATATCGTCCGCCTTTAAATATTTAGATAGTGGTTCGCCAATTTTAGCCTTCTCGCTTAAAACCATAATGCCTTCATGATTTTTTCCGAGACCGAGCTCATCCTCGGCGCAAATCATGCCGCTTGATTTTTCTCCCCTGATTTCCGATTCTTTAATTTCTAAACCATTCGGTAAATTAGCACCGACCAAGGCGACCGGGACAAGCTGTCCCACGGCTAAATTAGGCGCACCGCAAACTATGTTTAATTTTTTTGTTTTAATATCAACGACGGCCAGGCGCAAGCGGTCGGCATTAGGATGTTTTTCAACCGACAAAACGGAACCGACGACGACTTGTGAAAATTGTTGCGCTTGCCCGCTAAACCCCTCGACTTCTACCGTATGGTTAGTAAGTTCACGGGCAATATCGGCCGCTTTTATTTTCGCGGATAATTTAAGATAGTCGTTTAACCAATTAAGAGATATATACATATATTTAAAACTGCTCTATAAATTTAAGGTCACCGCTATTAAATAAGCGCACGTCATTAATATTATATTTAAGCATCGCTAAGCGATTAAGTCCGAAGCCGAAAGCTAAACCGGAATAGACTTCCGGGTCAATCCCGCCCGCTCGTAAAACATCGGGATGGATTAAGCCGGCGCCGACAATTTCGAGCCAGCCGGTATGCTTACAAACGCGGCAGCCTTTGCCCTCACAGAGGAAGCAGGTATACTCGCCGTTATTACCAGGCTCAACAAAAGGAAAAAATTTCGGCCGCATGCGCAGCTCGGTATTGGGACCAAATAATTTTTTGCCGACTATTTCCAATAAGCTTTTTAAATTAGCAAAGTTTATATCCTTGCCGACCATAATACCCTCCACCTGATAAAATGTGTGTTCATGGCGCGCATCCGTCGCTTCATTACGAAAGCAGCGCCCCGGGATTATCGCCTTTAAGGGCGCGCCATATTTTTGCATTAATCTAATCTGTACGGGCGAGGTTTGGGTGCGCATTACTAAATCATATTGTCCCTCTTTATTTTTCGAATCAATATAAAAAGTGTCTTGCATGTCGCGGGCGGGATGAAAGGGGGAGACATTAAGGGCCGTAAAATTATAATAATCACTTTCCAGCTCAGGCCCGTCACCCACCATAAAACCGAGCGAAGTAAATAAATCTTCTAATTCGTTTTGGACAAGCGTAATCGGATTCAGGTGGCCAGTCGCAAATTTTTCTCCCGGGAGGGTAACATCCACAAAATCATTCTTCTTGCCATAGTTTTCAAGAGTCCGGCTCATTTCCTGAAATTTGCTTTGCATTTCGCCTTTAACCGTATTAGCCAGTTCGCCTAACTCTTTTTTCAGTTCTAAACTAAGATCCTTAAGACCGTGCATAATCTCGCTCATTTCTCCCTTACGCGAGAGATATTTTAATTCCAAATCGCGCAACTCGTCGCTATCTTTGGCTTTTTGCAGTTGCTCCAGAAACTCAGCTCGTATTTTTTCAATTTTGTTCTTCATATTATTAGTTCCGTTTTTCGGAAACATGATTTATATTTTTAGCGGCTCTTTTTAGAACTGATTAAAAATAATTCTAAGATTGCAAAAATAATAACCAGCAATAATAAATTAATCCAATTAAACAGGTGCTGTGATTTTAAAATAAGAGATAAAACAATAAAAAGGGAAAAAAGGAAAGATTGGCGGAAGGCGACCTTAACCGAATTAAAAGCCAGTTCTTTCTTGAGGGCGACAAAACGAATTATGAACCCGATTAAGGCGGCCAGACCGCTTAAGGATAAAAATAGCGCCAAATAAAAAAGGATGTAGCCCAGCCAATTAGTGGCTGTCGGGTCAATTAAGCTGGCGACAAAAATAAGAATACCCCAGCACACGGCCGTAAGAGTCGACATCACGAATAAATAATTTTTTAGGGTCATAAACTATTAATTATGTTTTCTATTTTAGCGGCCTCTTGCTTATAGTTTTCCAGCTTTTCTTTTTCGGCATTAACTATTTTCTCCGGCGCGCGGCTCACAAATTCAGAATTGCCAAGTTTTTGCTCTTGCGCGGCCACTAATCTTAATAGATTTTCTTTTTCTTTTATCAGGCGCTCTTTTTCTTTCACCGGGTCAATCGCACCGAGCAAATATATTTCAATATCGCCAAGCACAATCATAATCGCAGCCTCCACCTTCTCGCCGCCCGTTGCCACTTTTAATTCTTCTAAACCGGTCTTTAAATTTTTAATAATTTCTTTCTGGGTCTCAATTAAGGCGGCGTCTTGCGGCGCGTAAATAACCGCTTTGAGTTTTTTAGACGGTTCTATTTTATTAGCGCTGCGGGCGTTGCGGATAGCCGTGATAATATCGGAAATTAAAATCATCTTAGAATTAAGAATCGTTTTCTTTTGCGTTTTGGGCCAAGCGGCAACCATAAGAACATCTTCATTGAAACTGCCCCAGATGGTTTCGGTAACAAACGGGATAAACGGGTGCCAGAGAATCAAAATGTTTTTTAAGAGATATATTAAAATATCTTCTTTATCTTTTTCGACTTTAGCCATTTCTAAATACCAATCAGCCAATTTATTCCAAGTAAACTCATTTAGGTCTTCGGCCGCCAAAGAAAATTCAAAATTTTCCAGTCTATCGGTGACACTCTTTATAAGCGTGTTCATTTCGTCCAGAATCCATTCGTCCGCCATTGTTTTCGCCGCGGGTATTTCGCGGGCGCTCGTCACATAGTGTTTTTCCTCAACCGCACTTAAAATAAAGCGCGAAATATTCCAAAGCTTATTAACAAAGTTTCGCTTCGCTTCAATCTTCTCGGCGCTATAGCGAGTATCATTACCCGGCGTCGCCCCCATTAAAAGAGACAAGCGTAAAGCGTCGGCGCCATACTCGGAAATCGCGTCCAAAGGATCGACGCCATTACCTTTGCTTTTACTCATTTTCTTTCCCTTAGCGTCTAAAATCGTGCCATGTAAATAAACTTTCTCGAACGGAATTTCGCCGAGCGCGAAAAATGACATCATTACCATGCGGGAAACCCAGAGAGTTAAAATTTCATATCCGGTTTCAAGAATTTGCGTGGGATGAAATTTAGCTAAATCGCCAGCTTTTATACCATTTTTATAGTTATCCGGCCATCCTAAAGTAGAGAATGTCCACATGCCCGATGAAAACCAAGTATCAAGGGTATCCTCATCTTTTATCCAGCCTGATTCCTCGGGAGCTGTTTCTCCGCAATAGATTTCCTCACCGCGATACCAAACCGGGATGCCGTGGCCAAACCAAATTTGTCGAGATATACACCAATCATGTAAATTTTCCATCCAATCCTGATAACGTTTGTTGAAACGTTCCGGAATAAAAGTAATTTTTTTAGTTTTTTCCGCCTCCAGCGCTTTTTCTTTTAAAGATTTTCCGCCCAAGCGCTCTAATTTTTTATCAACGCTGATAAACCACTGCTTTGAGGGTAATGGTTCAATCGGAGTGTCGCAACGGTAGCAAACCGATAAGTTATTAGTAATATCTTCTTCTTTTTCCAATAAATTATTATTTTTCAATTCTTCAACGATCATTTTTCGCGCCGCCTCGGCCGCCAAACCGGAATATTTTCCAAAGCCATGATGAATTAAACCATCTTCATTAATAACTTTTATAATCGGAAGTTTATTAGCGGTTGCCATTTGCCAATCAACCATAGAATGCGCCGGCGTTACACCCAAGGCGCCCGTGCCAAAATCTGATTCAACGTTACGATCGGCAATAATTTTAATATTTAGAGCCTGACCGCAAAAATTGATTTTATATTCTTTACCAATAAATTTCTTATAGCGCTCATCTTTGGGATTAACCGCCAACGCCGTGTCTCCCAGTTTTGTTTCCGGACGAGTAGTAGAAATAGAAATCGGAAAATCGGCACTATATTTAAAAGTGTATAATTTGGCTTGCTGTTCTTTATATTCAACTTCATCGTCGGCTAATGTCGAGTGGCAATGAGGGCACCAATTAACAATCCGCTCGCCCCGATAAATAACCCCCTCTTTATACATATCGACAAACATGCGATTAACCGCACTTTGTCTCACTTCATCAAAAGTAAAAGCTTCTCGTGACCAGTCCAAAGACGAGCCCATTTTTTTGGTTTGATGTAAAATTGCGGCCTGAGTGCTGCGTAAAAATTTCCAGATCTCCTCAAGCAGTTTTTCACGCCCTAAATCATGGCGAGTCTGCCCAGTCTCCGCAAAAATTTTTTTCTCGACTACCATTTGAGTGGCAATCGCGGCATGGTCAGTGCCGGGCAACCACAAAGCGCGATAGCCTGACATCCGGCGATAACGTATCAAAAGATCCTCAATTGCCAACATGCAGCTATGGCCGATATGTAGTTTTGCGGTAATATTCGGTGGCGGCAAGACAATTGTATAGCTCGCTGCGTCGGCGGGTAAATCTAAATTATCCGGATTAAAATACCCGGATTCTTCCCATTTTTTATAAATTTTATCCTCATTTTCGCCCGGATTATAGGCTTTATCAAGTTCTCGTTTCATAACTTAAAATTACCAAAAAAAGAGCCTTAAGTCAACTAAAATAACCTTGACTTTGGCTCATATTAATTATATATTATAGAGTCTGCTTATATTAGGTAGGCACTGTTTTTAATTATAAAATCATGTTGACTCTGGAACAACAAATCTTCAACCAAATTGAAAAATCAAAGAATATCTTGATTATTTTTCCGAATGATTCTGAGGGCGACACGGTTGCCTCGGCGCTGGCCCTTTTTTTATTCCTCAAGAAACAAGGGTTGGAGGCCTCAGTGGTGTGTCCGCAGCCAGAGGACGGGAAGAAATCCTTCTCCTTTTTACCGGCCTTTGAACAAATTCAAGAAGATTTAAATAACCTACGCCGCTTTATTGTTTCAGTTAACATTAGCCAAGCCAAGGTAAACCAAATTAAATACTTAGTAGAAAACAATACTTTGAATTTTATTATTTCCCCCTCTGCGGGCTGGTTTAAGCCTGAAGACGTTAGTTCTCGCGCCGGTGAATTTAAATATGATTTAATTATTACGATCGGGACCCCCGATCTTGAGTCGCTGGGCAAGCTTTATGATCAAAATGTTGAGTTTTTTTATAAGACACCAATCATTAATATCGACCATAAAGCCATTAATGAGGAATTTGGTCAAATTAATTTTATTGACCTTAACGCCGTCGCTATTTCGGAAATCCTTTTTTATCTTCTCAAAAACTATAAACCGGAACTTATTACCGAGAATATTTCCACCTGCCTTCTGGCCGGCATTATTCAAAAAACAAAGAACTTTAAAACCTCAAACTTAACACCCCGAACTCTTCTCACCACTTCCCAGCTAATCGCGATTGGGGCAAATCGGGAAGATATCGTTTCTCATCTTTATCGTTCCCGTGATCTTACAACTCTAAAGCTTTGGGGACGAGTTTTAAATAATCTCAAAGCGGAAAACGGGGAAGAATTAATTTGGTCAAGGTTGCGCTTAGGCGATTTCAAAGACACTAATTCCACTACCGAAAGCCTCAATGATATTATTGATGAATTAATAGTTAATATTCCGCAAGCAAAATTAGCGCTAATCCTTTGTGAAAAAACACAAAATGAAACTGATATTTTTCTCTACTCGCTTAAAAATATTAACGCTCTTGATATTTTGCAGTCTTATGCGCCCCGCGGAAACAGCAAAATAGCCACGGCCACCATTAATAAAGATCTAAACACAGTCAGCACAGAATTCATTACGGAAATAAAAAATAAGCTTGAAAAATTAAACTCTTAATGGTATAAAATAAAGCATCGCCACTGTTATGGCACGCTTGCAATCTTTTATAGCGGTCATTATAATGGGCATATAGCTCAGTTGGTTAGAGCACCGCTCTTATAAAGCGGGGGTCGATGGTTCAAGTCCATCTATGCCCACGGAAAAAAATCGGGCTCGTAGCTCAGTTGGTTAGAGCGCCACGTTGACATCGTGGAGGTCACAGGTTCGAGTCCTGTCGGGCCCACTAAACAAGAAACGACCTAAATTTATTTAGGTCGTTTTTGTTTTATATTGGGTTGCTGACAGGACTCGAATGCCGGAGGCGATGCGCACTTGTGCGCCGCCGAGGCCGGGTCGGGGCGCTTAGTGAGCGCAGACTCGCGTAGCGAGGCCAGCGAGACTTAGCGACCGTGACCGAGTCCTGATTTGTCAGGCGCCTGCGACGCGAAAGTCCTGTCATTATATGTATTTGCTAAAGTTTATTTTGTCTATATTATTAAACAAAAATTACCCAATAATTGACATAATTAATATTATGTGATAGTATTTTTTATTAAAATAGTTCTTTAAAAAATAAGGTTAAATTTGGTTAATTACCAAGTTCATGTAAATTTAGGTGAATTTAGTTATTAATCAAATTACTACTAATCTTTAAAAAAACAGAAACCATGAAAAAAATCATTTTAGTGTTCAGCATTATTTCTTTTATCTTCTCAGTAGCAGTTAGTTTTTTGTCATCAGATTTTGTTGTTAAAAACAGAATTGGAAAGAACCAAAAAATTATAACTGCAACATTAAAGGAAAAAGAATATGCGCTTTGGTTTGAGGAAGTGGGGAAATATCAAGCCCCGACTGATTATTGGCGGGCTGGCGGTCCTCGCGAGATTGATGAAATTAATAAGCAAATTGAAACGGCAGAAAAAAATTTAAGATATTGGCAATCAAAAGAAAATAATCGTAGTTTTAATTTCTTGATTGCTTCATATTTAGCTGTTGCTGGTTCTTTATTATTTTCATTTTTTGGTTTATTAAGAGCAAAAGAACAATGGTATAGTAAAAACCATTCCTTAGACAATTAAAAAAATTGTAAAAACAGGGAGTCCCTCACCAGACTTCCTTTTTTATTTATCCAATCTCCAATTTTTTATCTTACTCATTTACATTTTCCCCAAAAATTGGTAAATTTAAGGAAAGAATAAAATTATATGATTTTTAGTAAAACAAAACAGACAACTAATATAGTTAAAGAAAGTAACGAACCCTCAATCACTGAATGGCTCAATTACGAAGACGAGGAAACCGAGGGACAATTAGCCATCGACGTCTTCCAAACTGATAAAAAAATCATTATCAAGTCTACCATCGCCGGTGTCAAACCGGAAGATTTAAAAATATCCCTTCACCACGACCTACTTAGCATTAAGGGCGCACGCTCTATTAAAGAAGAGGTTAGGGAAGAGGATTATCTTTACCGCGAATGTTATTGGGGGTCGTTTTCGCGCTCCATCATCTTACCGGCCGAAGTCGATAGCCGCCGGGTTGAAGCCGAGCTCGAAAGCGGAATTCTCACTATAACCTTATATAAAAACAATCCCGGCCAAATCGAAGTTAAAGTAAAAGATTGAGGCGGCCTCCAAGCATATGAAAATTAAAAAATGGGCTCTAAAATCACTTATTTTTCTGGTGGTTTTTTTGTTACTCGGAACAATCGCCATATTATATATTAATTGGCACAATAATTATCGCGGCCGAATTTACCCCGGTATTCGGGTTGGTTCTTTAGATTTATCCGGTAAAACCGCAGCTGAGGCCACAAACATCCTGAATCAAAAAACGAGCGAGCTCGTCTCTGCCGGTCTGACTTTTCGGGCAAACAATAAAAATATTACCATTAACACCGATATAACTTCTTTCGATTCCGACCTTTCCTACCCGGCTTTATATTTTAATGTTGAAGACACGGTCAATAAGGCGGTAACTTTAAGCTCGCCGGACAACTTCGGTTACTATCTCTTATTCCGCCTGCGTCCCCGTTCCCAGCGCTTATTAATTCCTTTTTACACACTTGATCCGGAAAAAATAAAAACCCTGTTGGCCGACTCTTTCCCGGAATTAAACATTGAGCCCACTAACTCCTCTTTTTCGGTTTCTACAAAAACTGGTGATTTACAAACCAGTCCGGAGAAAATCGGAGTAGAAATTAACTATGACCTCGCCTTGTCCGAAATCCGCACCAACTTGGCCAATCTCAATAACCAGCCAATCACATTAATGACTCACTCAAAATACCCACTTGTTAAAGAGTCCGACCTCGGTTCACTAACGGCAGAAGCCAAAACAATTATTAAAGAAGGCGGTTTAAAACTTACGTTTGGAGAAAACGGGGCGGCCACCAGCTCGCTTAAAACCTGGACAATCAAACCGGAAAAGTTAATCACCTGGCTAAGCGTTGTTTCTAACCAAGGAAACTTAAGTCTTTCCCTCGATCAAGAAAAAATTAAACAATATTTAAGTTTAAATGTATCTCCGGAAATTGATGTTGAAGCCGTGCGCCCTCGTTTTGAAATAAAAGATGGTAAGGTTAGCAGTTGGCAAACCGGCGTGGACGGTCGGCAGGTTGATCTTGACGCGAGCGCCGCTAAAATAACTTCCGATTTTCTGGGTGATATAAAAGAAATTCCAATAATTACTAAGGAGGTGACCAGCGAAACTATTGCGGCTGATAACAATCTTAATATCAAGGAAATTATCGGCGTCGGCCATTCTAATTTTGTCGGTTCACCGACCAACCGCATCAAAAATATTCAAGTCGGTGCCGCCGCCCTGAACGGTCTTTTAATTGCTCCCGGCGAAGAATTTTCTTTAGTTAAAGTCCTGGGCGACGTAAGTGCTAAAACCGGCTATTTCCCGGAATTAGTCATCAAGGGCGATCAAACCGTGCCCGAATATGGCGGTGGCTTATGCCAAATTGCGACCACTGTTTTCCGTGCCGCTATGGGAACGGGCTTGCCGATAACAGAGCGCCGTAACCACTCTTATCGCGTTTCTTATTATGAACCGGCCGGCATGGACGCAGCTGTCTATCTACCTCAACCGGATGTCCGCTTTGTTAACGATACTGCCAACTATATATTAATTCAGTCCCGCATTGTTAAAAATGATATTTATTTTGACTTCTGGGGAACGAGTGACGGGCGCGTCGCCACAACCACCACGCCGGTTGTTTATAACATTGTTAAACCGCCCGCTACAAAATATATTGAAACGACCAGCCTAGCGCCCGGCGTAAAGAAATGTACGGAACATGCGCACAATGGAGCAGACGCCTATTTTGACTACTCCGTAATCTACCCCGCTTCCACAACTGGTGCCACCTCAACGCCCAATATTGAGCGCCGCTTCAGTTCTCATTATGTTCCTTGGCAGGAGGTCTGCTTAATCGGTAAGGAAGCGGTGGCCACTTCAACTCCACCTATTAACGCCTCAAGCACGCCGGCCGATACTTCTAGCACAACCCCGTCTAATTAACCCTCAGCCCAAGCCATATAAAAACGCCCTCCACAGGAAGGGCGTTTTTTTATTTTTGCTATCCAGTTATTTCTTTATTTTACAATTTCGCCTTCAATCGTTTCCGACTTAGTAGTTAAGGCGCCGCTATTTTTCTTTTTCTTAAATACAAATAATTGCTGAAGAGCAGTTAAAATAGTAATCACAAACCAATATAGCGTTAAACCGCCCGGTAGCGAAATGCCGATAAAAATCGTAATGGCCGGCATAAAATAAAGCATTTGTTTATTCATGATTGCCATCATGTTTTCATCTTTTGCTCCTTCCGTTTTAACGACCGGCTTTTTAGTGATCATCATTCTGGCCTGCCAAAACTGCGCCAAACCGGCCAGGACGGCCAAATATATACTTGGTTTACTTAAATCAAGGAAGCCCAAAGAAATACTATTTATAATTTCCGGTTTATAAACGAAGGGGTAAACTAAATCAAGCTTACTGCTTAAACCGTCTCGGAAGACTCGATAAACCGCAAACAATACCGGCAATTGAATTAACAAGGGGAGACAGGAAGAAAAAGGATTAACCTTATTTTCCTTATACATTTCCATGGTCGCCTTACTAAGCCCAACTTTGTCGTCGGCGTATTTCTTTTTCAGTTCATCAATTTTCGGCTGTAAATCCTGCAAGGATTTTTGGGATTTGATCGACTGTTGTCCAAACGGCCAAAGAATAAGCTTAATTAGAACTGTCAGCAGAACAATCGCAATCCCCAAATCATGAAAAGACACCGTGTTATATAAGAAGACAAGAAGATTTAAGATTGGTTGATAGAAAATAACCGTGAATAAATTAGCCATAAAAAGATAATAATTTAATAAATTTATTTAACCGGGTCGTTACCCCCCTTATTCCATGGGTTACAGCGCAATACCCGCCAAGAGGCCATAAGACCCCCCTTAATAACTCCATGTTTAGTAATGGCCTGTGCCCCGTACTCGGAACAGCTGGGGTAAAAACGACAAAAACCGTGTGGATAAAAAACCTTTAAGAATCCATGGTCAAACGAAATGGTTTTTTGGTAGATTTTAATAAAAGCGACCAGGAGGCGTCGGGGGAATTTATAGATATATTCAAGCATTTTTATTTAATATTAGTCTATTTATAAAGATTAGCGCGAGTAAAGCCGGTTTGGAGAGTGGTTTTAATTTCGGCAAATGTTTTATCTAATATTAAAGAAAAAACGACAATAACGATATCCTTCCCACCCCTCATATTTGTCATTTCTTTGCTAATAATAGACCTAATTTGTCTTTTGATTTTATTTCTGATCACCGCTTTTTTGCTTACCTTTAGACTCACCAAAATCCCGAATCGATTATATTCAAGGCTATTGGCGGCTGTTTTGAGGCCCAATACCTTACCATAAAAAGATTGGCCGGTTTTAAAAACGCGGTCAAACTCTTTGTCATGTCTTATTCTGTTTTTCTTCTCTAACATGTTAAATTATAACACTATTTTGAGAGTTTTTTGCGACCCTTATCGCGACGTCGTTTTAGGACTGCACGACCATCTTCGGTATGCATTCTCTTGATAAAACCATGTTTTTTGCTGGCGCGTCGTTTATTCGGCTGGTAGGTTCTTTTCGGCATAAATGAGATTTAACTTTAATTATTGTTATTGTTTTAATAACATAACATCTTTATTTACTAAAGTCAATCCGGCCCCAAGGGGCAAAAAACGATTTATCCCCCTTTTGTTAACATCTTTTTAACACGCCCTATGCTTGTTATTAACGAGTTTATTTAATATAATGAAATTACTATAAAATCTCTAAAATATTATCCATTTTTTAATTGGATTAAGCGATATTAATCCCCACACTTATGACAAATGAACAAGTCTGGCAGGCCGTGTTGGGGGAAATTGAGGTAAGTTTATCCCGAGCAAATTTTATTACTTGGTTTAAAGATACTTTTATTTCTTCTTTTGAAAACGAGCGGGTCGTTATTTGCGTCCCGAACGCTTTTGTTAAAAAATGGCTTGAGGAAAAATATCACAAAAGTACATTAGGCGCTCTGGAGAATGTTACCAAACAACCAATTAAAGAAATCATCTATAAAATTGAATTAAAAAAAGGAAATACCGCCACCTTCCAAATTAATGGGGCGGAAAATAAATCAGAGGCGCTTAATCCTGAAAATAAAGGCACAGTAAATCCGGCCACCACCCCGCGCGATTCTTTCACCACCAATACTGTTCATCAAAACCTGGGCTCTAATGGTGTGATTAGCGGTAACGGCAATGGTAATAATGTTGGGCGCCACGGTTTAAATACGCGTTACGTTTTTGAAAATTTTATTGTCGGCAAGGGAAACGAGTTGGCTCATGCTGCCTGCCTGGCGGTTGTTAATAACTTGGGGAAAGCTTATAACCCCTTATTTATTTATGGCGGTGTTGGTTTAGGAAAAACTCATCTTCTCCAGGCTATTGGCAACGAGGCCGCTAAAAACACAGATAAAATCCTTTATACCACCAGCGAGAAATTTACCAACAATTATATTCAAGCGGTCACCACGGGAAAGGCCAAAGAGTTTAAAAACCTTTACCGTAATGTCGATTTATTATTAGTTGACGATGTCCAGTTTATGGGCGGCAAAGATGGGACACAGGAAGAGTTCTTCCATACTTTTAATGAACTCCTCCAAAACGATAAGCAGATTGTTCTTACTTCTGACCGTGCCCCAAAATCAATCCCCGCCATTGAAAAACGTCTCGTATCTCGTTTTGAGGCTGGAATGGTAGCCGATGTCGGTAAACCAGATATCGAAACCAAGATTGCGATTTTAGAAAAAAAGTCATTGGAAAAAGGCGGCCTTCTGGACCGCGAGATGTTGCTTTATATTGCGGAGCACGTCCAGAACAATATCCGCGAACTCGAAGGCGCCCTAAATAAAGTTATTGCCTCACACCAATTTAAGGGGTTAACCCCTTCTATCAAAACCGTGAAAGAGGTTTTAGGGGATTATATCTCCAACATCCAAACAAAATCACTAACCCCTAAAGAGATTATTGAATCAGTCGCTAAGTTTTACAACATCACCTATAAAGAAATTATCAGCCCTGGCCGCAAGAAGGAGTTGGTCTGGCCGCGCCAAATTTCTATCTACTTGATTCGCGAAGAGCTTAATACCTCCTACCCGAGTATTGGTAATGAGCTTGGCGGGCGCGATCACACCACTGCTATGCACGCCTATAATAAAATTTATCAGGAGGTAAAAGAGAAGGGCAATGAAAAAGTAAAACAAGAAATTGAGTCTATCCGTCAACTTTTCGGCCACACTTATTAACAGTTGTCCGCCTCTTTCGGGGGATTAAGTTGTTAATATCTTGTCGACTAAATCTGAATTGACTTGAATAGAAAGTGGACAAATACGGGTTTGTCCCACTTAAGCACAAAGTGTTAAATTTTCCGCCCCGTCCATCACCCGACATATCAACAAGATTTTTCCAATATTTCCCAGCAAATAATCCTAATAAGCCGAATTCACAAAGTTATCCCGCCCCTTATTATTGTTATTATTTATTTATATATAAATTAATATATAATACAACATTTAATTATATGAAATTTATTAGCCTCCAAGAAAACTTTAAAAGAGGTTTGAATATAACCGGACACATCACCACAAAAAATATCAATCTTCCTATTTTGAATAATATATTAATTAAAGCGACGGGGGGCAACATAGAACTTATAAGCACTAATTTAGAAATTGGGATAACTCACCAGATTAGAGGAAAGATTGAAACCGAAGGAGAGTTTACGGTTGATTCAAAACTGATAGGTGAATATGTTAATCTGCTTAGTGGCGGCGAGAAGGTTAAGGTTGAAGCGCTTGAGAATGAATTAAAAATAGAGTGTGGCAGTTATAAGACTAAAATTAAAGGGGAGTCGGCCAAAGAGTTTCCTTTAATACCAACCTTGCCGCGCGACGGATACTACTCCTGTAAAAATGAAGAACTTAGAAAAGCTTTAAACGGGGTGGTCTTTGCGGTATCGAGCAGTGAAAATCGAATAGAGCTGACTGGCGTCTTATTCTCTTTTAATAAAAACAAATTAAGCCTGGCCGCTACCGACAGTTATCGTTTGGCCGAAAAAGAGGTGGCGATAAAAGCGGAGGGCATAGAAGGGGAGCAAAAAATAATAGTTCCCGCAAAAACAGTTCAGGAGTTATTAAGGGTTTTAAATAACATTGAGGGCGGCGAGCTCGACGGCGACCAAGAGATAAAAATTTATGTCGCGGAAAACCAAATTCTATTTACGGTTGATTCGGTAGAATTAATCTCCCGGCTAATTAATGGCCATTATCCGGACTATAAACAAATTATACCGGCCAAGAGCCAAACCGACGTTTTAGTAGAGAGGGCAGAGTTGGTTCGGGCCGTTAAAGCAGCCGCGCTATTTTCTAAAACCGGGATAAATGATATTACCCTCCTGTTCTTTAAAGAAAAAATAGTGGTCTCGGCGTTCTCGGGGACAAGCGGTGAAAGCCAGATCGAACTTGCGGCCAGCGTAACGGGTGGCGACAATGAGGTCACGATTAATTATCGTTATTTACTTGATGGACTAAATAATATTGAGGGCGCAATGGTGCGCCTCGGGATTGTTAACAATACTACGCCGTGTGTTTTGCGTCCCGAAAAAGAAGATAATTATCTATATATCGTTATGCCTATACGGCAATAAAGAAATAAAGAAATAAAGAAATAAAGAAATAAAAAAACCACCCAGGGGGTGGTTTTTTGATAGAGAAATAATAATTTATTTAATCGTGACCCCAACGACATTACTTGGGATAATATCACCATTCCAATCGTGGAGCTCTCCATAAACCGAATATGAGCCCGTGCTTGTTACTTTAGTCCAAGGCAAAGTGAGGGAGTTGCTAAACGGCGGGCGCGCACTGCCGATAGCACTTAACTTACCGGCCGCGTCCTTGGCGATCAGACTAACACTGGCCACACTTTCCGGGTGAGACAAGTTAAAGGTTATGGGGAGGGGGAAATCAATTGAGTTGAGCGCGAGCCCGGAGTTGGGCGAGATAAGAGCGATACTGTTATTTGTGGCGGCCACGGGGTTATTGTTAATTAAAAGATTAAAGTTAATAGTCGCATCGGTGCAATTTTCAATATCATCACAAACATGGACGCGTAATGATTGGTAACCGTTAGTCAAAAAAGAAATTGGCGCACTAACATTATTAGTGGCCCCGGTTTGTGTTTGCCAAAGATTGTTGTTAATAAAATAATCAACATGACCGATTCCACGTGGCGCTGTCGCTTCGATTTTGACGTTTAAGAAGTTATCACTAATCGTTTGGTTATTGGTAGGAGAAACGATGTTAACACTTGGTTTATTCTCTGGTTTGTGGGTGGCGTCGTAATTAGTGGGGAGAGTAAGAGCGGTGGAACTGGAATTTTTTAGTGACCACGCTTGGACGGCGCTTTCCCAGAGATTAAATTGGGGGTCTTTACTTGGGTCGGATGGGATGGGACCGCGAGGATTGTCTTTATCAACATAATAGAGGATGCTGTGGTTTATGGTGGCGCTTTCCGTTACGATGAATTCGGGCGGTGTGGAGCTGGTAGCGAGGAGACCCGAACTCTGATCGATATTTACGGTTTGCGTCGGAACCTGGCCGTCTAGAATCGCTTTGCCGGTCGTGTAGTCATCGGGTGCCTTAAAGTTTTCAACTGGCGTGTCGCCTAAAACAGCTGCCATGTAGTCATGCCAAATTGGAGCGGCCACAACACTGCCGTCAGCGGCACCCTTCATGGCCGCGTTATCACTATTGCCCACCCAAACACCAGTAACGAGCGATGGCGTATAACCAATCGTCCATGCATCATGATAGTCATTTGTTGTACCTGTTTTTGCGCCGACGGGGCGGCTACCAAGATTTAAATTATTTTTTGCCCCAAAAATATAGGTGCGGGCGGCATTGTCACTAAGCACGCTATTTATCATGCGCGCGACTTGTGAATCAAGCGCCTTCGTTTCGGCAGGCTTATATTCTTCAAGGACGTTGCCATTTTTATCTTCAACTTTAAGAATGCTGACAACAGGGCTGACAATACCATCACGCGCGAAAGCACTATAAGCATTAGTGTGTTCAAGAAGTTCAACCTCGCCTCCGCCCAGAACCAGGGATAAACCAAAACGACTGCGCGGGAAGAGGGTAGTGTAGCCTAGACTTTCGGCGAGATCGATTACATTATTTATGCCGGCTAAGTAAATTGCTTTAACCGCCGGAACGTTTAGAGAACCGGCGAGTGCTTGGCGAATTGTTACCGGTCCGCGCTCTTTAAGATCATAATCATGCGGAGTATAAGGGTTAGCCGGGTCGGTTGAAAAATTTGTCACAACGTCATAAAGAATTGTGTTCGGCGTATAGCCTTTTTCAAATAGGGCGGCATAAACGATTGGCTTCATTGATGAACCCGGCTGTCGTGGACGAGTGGCGACGTTAACTTGGCCGTCGATAGAGTCATCGAAATAATCACGCGAACCGACCATGGCTAAAATCTGGCCGGTTTTAGGATCGATGGAAACAAGGGCGGCATTATTCGCGCCATATTTCGTCGGATAGTCTTTGGTTTTTTCAGTAATAATTTGTTCGGCGATTTTTTGTTTATATAAATCAAGCGTTGTGTAAATTTTCAAACCCTCTTGTTCAACCATTTTTTCGCCATATTTTTCGGCCAGCATTTCTTTGATATACATGACGAAGTGCGGTGCAGTAATGTTGTTGTCGCGTGGTTTAAAAACAATTTCTTGTTTTTTGGCATTATCCCTTTCTTCGGCAGAGATATAGCCTTGCTCCGCCATTAAGTCGAGAACGTAATCTTTTCGGCTAAGGAGAATGTCTTTATTGTCGCCGTAAGGAGAATAACGGCTGGGCGACTGGGGGAGAGCCGCTAAAATAGCGGCTTCCGGCAAGGAAACGTCGCGCACGCTTTTACCAAAATATTTTTCGCTGGCCGCTTCAACGCCGTAGGCATTGGAGCCGTAGGGGATTTCATTCAGATACATCTGTAAAATATCGTCCTTGGAAAACTTTTTTTCTAATTGGTAGGCTAAAATTAATTCTTTAATTTTTCGCGTGAAGGTTTTTTCGTTGGACAAAACAGCATTTTTAATAAATTGCTGGGTGAGAGTTGAACCGCCGGCACTACGGCGATAAATAACATTAGTTACCGCTGTGCGGGCCATAGCCCAGATACTAAAAGCACCATGCTTGTAAAAATTTTTATCCTCGATAGAGACCGTGGCTTCTTTTACGTAATTAGGGATATCTTTTAGGGGGACAAGGGTGCGTCTTTCATCGCCACTGATTTCATAAAGAACATTTTCGCCCGTGCGATCATAAATTTTTGTGCTTTGGGCAATCTGGCGGTTAATTAATTGGTTTGGGTTAGGCAGATCGCGTGAAAGCCAGGCGACGGTGGCCAGGCCGACAATAATAAAGATACCCAGAAGCGTCAGGGCGCTGAGGAATAATTTCTTTTTTAGGCTTTTTTTGTTTATTTTTCGTGAATTACCGTGCTTAACATCCCCTCTCCAGGAGTCGTTTTGATGGCTACGTAGTTGTGGTATTGGCATAATTATGTTATTAATATAAACCTATTATAGCAGAAAAGGCAGCTTTATAGAAACCCAATAAAAAAAGGACAAAAAAGAAAAATATACCTTTAATAAGATTTGTTTTATAATGAGAACATATGAATATCATTAATAGTTTGAATAATCAAAAAATAAAAGACTTGGTACGGCTGAAAAAGGCCGGCGAGCGACGGGAGGCTCAGATGCTTATTATTGATGGGGCGCGCGAAATTGAAAAAGCGAAAAAAAGTGCTTATGAAATAAGAGAACTTTTTTATTGTCCGGCATTAATCAAAAAAGAAGAAAAGAATTTTTTTGGGGTAGAAAGCGAAAAAATAACCGAAGTAAGCGAGCCGGTTTTTCGTAAGATTTGCTATAAAGAAAACCCGGACGGATTTTTTGCGGTGGTAGCTATTAAAAAAATTAGTCTTAAGGATATTAAATTAAGCAAAAACCCATTAGTAGTTATTCTTGAGGCCGTAGAAAAGCCGGGCAACCTCGGAGCCATAATTAGAACCGCCTATGCGGCCGGAGTAGAGGCAATTATTATTAATGATAATCAGACCGATATTTATAACCCGAACGTAATTCGGGCGAGTGAAGGTTTTGTTTTTAATGTACCAATTATTATTGCCTCGGTAGTAGAAACGCAAAGCTGGCTCAAAAAAGAAAAGATAATAAGTTTGGCGGCTGCAACTGGTGGTAAAAAAAGTTATACAGAAGAAAAGATGAATATGTCACTGGCAATTATCCTGGGATCGGAGGCTTATGGGTTGAGTGATAAATGGCTGACAAAGGCGGATAAATTAATTAAGATCCCGATGGTCAAAGGTATTGATTCCTTGAATGTTTCCGTGTCGGCGGCCATTCTTATCTATGAGGCGCATAGACAAAGGGAAAAATAAGGGAAATATTGAGTTTTTTAGGTTTGACAATACTTCGTATTTCTATTAATATAAGACAAGAATTAAAGGAAAAATGTTCTGCGCCCGTAGTTCAGCGGATAGAACGGGAGCCTTCTAAGCTCTAGACGAGGGTTCGACTCCCCCCGGGCGTACGTTTCTGAGAAACAATTTATGGTGCCTATGGTTTAATGGTAGAACGGCGGGTTGTGGTCCCGCTAGCGAGAGTCCGATTCTCTCTAGGCACCCACATAAAAATAACTCTAATATTAGGGTTATTTTTATTTTGCCCCCCAAAGGGATGACGAGCTAATTGACAAAAAGTTATATATATGATATAATATTTTGTTACAATGTTCTTTTGAGGGTGATAATTAGATTAACTATCGAGTCAACTATTTATATTATAGTGGACTCGATAGTTAATCTAATTGTTTACTTAATAAATATATAAATGGAAACATTGCTTTGGATTGCAATAATCGTTATTTGGACAGGTTTTTCGATTTTGATTATAACAAAATTTGAAGGACACTCCATTAAAAAATTGGAATGCAAGCTAAAAGTTTATGAGCGCGCCTTACTGTTTTTTTTGTGGCCGCTTTCGATATTTTTAGTTATTTTCCATGGACCACTAGAGGGCCCAGAAGATTGGTAAATAGCCAACCATTCGCTGCATCAAAATAGGTGCAGCTTTTTTATTTTATTAAATACTCCATCAAAAAAGTTTTCCATTTTCTCGAATGCCCGCCCATAAGGGTGCCCATAGGCTCGTTGACAAAAGATAAACAAAATGATTAAATTAAGTATTCTTTAAAAATGTAAATATTTCAAAAATCGATTGATAATGGAAAAGAGCAAAAAGTTTTTATTAGAAATTCTGGAGAATTGTTATCCAGAGGAAAATCTTTATGCTAAAGACATGAAGATCTGCAGTGGAAGCAGAATAGTTGTTTCTTTTTTCTTTCCAATGTATGTTAGGGCAAAAAGAAGCATATCTTATACTTCGGTGAATCAAATTGTACCTGCTGTATTAGAAGGGCTATATCTTGCAGCTGGCAATTATGCAAAAAATGAAAAAAATAAATTGATTCAATTTTATTACGAAGATCTTCCAGATAAGATGTGGTCTGCTATTTTCAGAGAATTTGATCACTTTGTTTTTTCACAAAAAATACCAAGCGAGACTCTCACGGAAATAACTTTTGAGGTGAAAGATGTCAAAGAGGTCAAAAACTTTTTTGTGTTTCATTTCAAATTTTTAGGACCAGTAAGAGGGTCGGCAAAATGTCTTATTCCAAAATGGTAAAAAAACAGAGAGAAGGTGGGGGCAAATTAGCCCCCTTTTTATTTAAGATATAAGGGGTGGGATGCTTATTGACACATTGGGTAATCAGAGTTAATATAATTCATTACATTGATAATTGAATACAAAATAAATATAAATTAATCGTAAGAACACCATGGAAACAGATGGAAGAATTTTAGAAACCGTTGATTGGATTAATCGTTTAGTGGCTAAACAATGGCCAATTGAAAAAATATGCATTACTGGTCGCAGCCGGGTTGAAGTGATTTCAATTATAGAGGCGGTTTTTCCCAAGTCTATTTACATTAACTCATCGCAAGCTGAAATAAGCTGGTCCTTAGACGGGAAAATACTTGTAGCTACGCCCGCAGACAGAGATGATTGGAATATGTCCTGGAAGGAGGACTAAATGTTTTTAAAAAGCACAACAGCTCTTTCGTAAGATTGAGCTTTTTTATTTAACAATGATTGCGTGGTATAATGTGTATATGAATAACATAAACGATTATAAAATAAGAAAAACAAAACCGGGCGATGTCTTGGCTTTGCATGATATTTATTTAAAGACTTGGCTGGACACATATCCGAACAAGGAGTTTAATATCACGACCGAGGACATTATCTTTAAATATGAAAGCCGGCTAAAGCCGGAGATAATTAAAGAAAGAGAAAATAAAATAGCCCAAATCGGAGAAAATGAATTAATGTTGGTTGTTGAAAAAGACTCTAAGCTTGTTGGTCTATGCAATACGATCAAAAAAGAAAACAATAATGAAATTCAAGCCATTTATATATTGCCCGAATACCAGAGACTGGGTTTAGGGGCGGCGCTTTGGAAAGAAGCGCAGAAAATATTTAATCCTGAAAAAGAAACGGTCGTTCATGTTGCGTCGTATAACGAGAAGGCCATAAATTTCTATAAAAAATTAGGTTTTCAGAGTACGGGGAAGATTACGTTTTCGGAGTTTTCTAAAATGAGAAATGGTGCCGCAATCCCGGAGTTGGAAATGATTATTAAAAAACAACCAGGGTGAGTGGTTGTTTTGTATAAGTTCGACGCAAGAACTATTCAGCCAGTTTAAGTGAGGGCTGATTTTTTTTTGAGACGCCGACTAACTCAGTCATTTTTTTAATGGCCAATGACGCCAGTGGGTTAGAATCATCTTTGGGTTCGACGTTTTTCTGCTTATCGATCGCTAAATCATAGACGCTTTTCCATTCCTTAAGTGGAAGAGACAAACAGTCGATTTTTCCCAACATCATTTTATACTCATCGGAATCCGGAGCGGTATTTTCACACACGAGAAGATATTCGTCTAATGAAGCGGCGAGTAAGGCAATCTGTTTTTTTGCCATTTCACAATCTTGAATAAGGTGAGATTCATCATTTAAGATAAATAACCAATGCTGAAACGTCGTCGCCGAATCGAGAATTTTAGAAAACAGCATTTCCCGTACACAGAAATCTCTAAAACCAGATTTTAATTTTATCCAGCCAGAGCAGGGGACGCGATAGCAAGCAATTTGTTTATTAACAATAGCCATCAACTCGTTATCTCCCTGAGACGTCCCATAGAGAGCGCAGAGCCGATCAATTGTGTAGAAGCATTGGGCAATCTTTATGAGCAACAATTCTCTTAGCAATTTTGGAGATTTTTTATCGACGTAAATTTCAAGCCACTTAGCTGAATTCGGCGGTGCATTTAAAAGCTCCTCTTTTGCGGTCGCTAATATACTCGGGTCTCGGTGCTCGAGTTTTGCCTGGTCGCTAATGACAGTTATCCAGAAGGCGGGCGTTGGCGATGTGGCTTTTAGCTTCTTTAAGTAAGCGGCCTTTTTTTCTCCGCTTCTTAAAACGCGATAAAGAGCATAATAATCTTCTGTTGAAACTGCGAGCCCTTCTAATTTTTTTAAAGACGCTCTCAGGATTGAGTAAAAATTATGTTCTCTTGCCAAGTTAGCAAGAAATACCCAATTGCTAAAAGTTGAAGCAGTCGCTTTCATTTTAAGAAGCAACTTATTAATGTCGGACCGGAATACGCTATTATTTGCTGGGAACAACAGATGAAGGAGCACCACGCCCAGCTCATTAGAGAAATTGTCAAAAGTAAGGGCCGTTAATTGCCTTTTTTTCATGACCAACGGATACAACTCTGAATAGATAGAGCTGTAATTTTTAAGAGCATTGCCTTTGTCTTGCCACTCATCGTAGGTCATCTCAAGTTTATCAATCGCGGCAACTCCTTTTCCAACCAAAGGACTTTTCTCTTTTGCCTCAGTCATAATAAACATCCACTCATCGTAGGTCACGGCGAAGGCACTCATTCTTTCAAGCAGATCTTCAAATGGCTCATGCTTTGCGCTCAAAACAGCGACGACCTTTTTCCCACTTGCAAAATCGCTAACGGCTGCTTTTGCCTTCTCAAGACATAAGTCGCTTAAAGATCTCCAGTTAGCCCAAACGCTAATCTGTAGCCATCCATCGCAGGATAGAGTGAAGCTTTCAATGCGAGACAAAATAATCGGGCTCAGAAAGCTCTGATCAGGTTCATTATTGTAGTATGAAATCCAGGTATTAATTGGGCAGTCCGCGCTTTTCAAACGCTCGCTTAATAGTTTTATTAGCCGTTCGTTATCAAAGACGTGCGGGGCAATAAGAAAGACTTGTTCTGGCGATAAATCAGCGAAATAATAATCCGCTAATTTTTTTTCGAAGAGAACGACGGCTAAGCCAAAACCGACTTGGTCGATAAGTTTGGTAAATTCGGGGTTAGTTTTCATGGTTTCTATGGTTTTTGTTGTTGTTTTTAAATAACTGATTAATGAGCAATCTTAACATAAAACGAGGATTTGGCAAGAGTGGGCGGCTTATGCAATAATTGTTGTGCTCTTTTTTATTATGGTATAATAAGATGACTTAAATAATAAAAAGATGATAATAAAAAAAGATTATTCTGTCGCTTATATTAGCATGGAAATTGCTCTCGAAAATAATATTAAAACCTATGCCGGCGGCTTGGGGGTTTTGGCCGGAGATTTATTAAAATCAGCCGCCAGCCAAAAATTTCCCGTAGTCGGCATCACTCTATTAAATAAAGAAGGTTATTTCAAGCAAAAAATAGATGCCCACGGAAATCAGACTGAAATGGCGGACACGGATTTTAATTTTAATTTACTAACAAAGCTCGACACAGTAATTAATTTAAATATCGGGTCCGAAGAACTTAAAGTTGGTGTTTGGGAATATTTAATTAGCGGCGAAGACGGGTATGTCGGTCCGGTTTATTTTTTAGACGCTGATTTACCGGAAAACAAGACGGACTTTAGAAATTTAACAAGCCGGTTATATGGCGGCGATTTAGAAAATCGTTTGCGCCAAGAAATTATTCTCGGTCGCGGCGGAATAAAAATATTGCACGCCCTGGGCTATGAAAATATCGAAAAATATCATATTAACGAAGGGCATGGCGCCTTGGCGACAGTAGAATTATTTTTGCAGAGATATGAAAAAACCGAGAAGGCAAAAATTGAGGCGGTAAAAAAGCTTTGTGTTTTTACAACGCATACGCCGCTTAAAACAGTTTATGATGATTTTCCCTTGGACCTAATTTTGCAAAATCAAAAAGATTTCCCAGTAGGGCTTAAAGGATTAATTAAGAATAGGGAATTAAACACGCTTGATTTAGGAATGTATTTCAGTGGTTTTATTAATGGTGTTTCGAAGCGGCACCAGGAGTTGTTAAAAAATACTTTTCCTAACCAGAAAATTGAAGCCATAACCAACGGCGTAAATTCGGTTTTTTGGACTGGGCCGGAATTTAGAAAATTATTTGATGATAATTTGTCCGGGTGGCGGGAAAACAATGGTTTACTTAAGCAAGCGGAGAAAATACCAGATGAAGAGATTTGGGCGGCTCACCAAAAAGCGAAACAAAGATTATTGGATTATGTAAAAGAAAAAACACAAATCGAATGGGCGCCCGAAGTTTTTACCCTTGGCTATGCGCGCCGGTTTACGAAATACAAACAACCCCTTTTATTATTTACAGACATAGAAAGGTTATTGGAGGTGCTTGAAAAAGGCAGGGAAATGCAAATTGTATTAGCCGGCAAGGCACATCGCCGCGACACGAGCGGCCAAGAAGCGATTAAAAAAATTTTTGCACTCAAAGCTAAATATCCTCAACTAAATATTGTCTTTTTAGAGAATTACGATTTAAACCTGGCTAAATTGCTGGTGAGTGCGGTTGATTTGTGGCTTAATACGCCTGAACCGCCGCTTGAAGCTTGCGGAACAAGTGGCATGAAAGCATCTCATAATGGAGTTCCTCAATTTAGTACACTCGACGGCTGGTGGCCGGAGGGATACGTAAAAAATAAGACCGGCTGGGCGATTAATGATTCAGATGATTTATATGAAACCCTAAAGAAAGAAATTTTGCCTTTATATTATGAGGCCCCAGATAAATGGCAAGCATTAATGAAAAACGTTATTAGTATAAACGCTTCTTATTTTAATTCCGACCGCGCTTGGGATGAATATGTGTCGCGGGCCTATAAGCAATAAAAAACAAATAAGGTAAATAAAAAAAGTCATGTGTTGAGCATGACTTTGTGGTTTGCGTTATTAGTCTTGGAGCGCTTGTGGTATTGTTACCACAAAAATTGTTTCACTGTTTCCTGATGAAAAAGAAATGTCTCCGCCATGAGCGTTCGCGATAAGCTTCGCACTGTATAGGCCCAGTCCGTTGCCTTTCGGTTTTCCGAAAGTAGCATACTTTTGGAAAAGTTTGGGTTGAACTTCGGAGGATATTTCGCCGAAATTGTGAACGCTGAACGAGATAATTTTATCATCGCAAGAAATTCGGAGAAGAACTTCTTTGCTACCTTCGGTTGATGCCTCAATAGCATTGGTAATTAAATTAACTACTACAGACAAAAATAGCGACTCTTCAACGTTTATCTCAAGCGAATGATTATTAATAATCATTTTTTTGTGATCAAAAATAATTTTTAATCTGATGCCAGCGGAACCGTTTAAATATGAAAACTGATTACGAATGCGTTCGGTTAAGTTTAAGACACTAACCGGAAGCTTTTCAAATTGGCGATCCCCGCGTTCAAGGCGCGCTAAGAGTAAAGTTGAATTAATCATGTTGACCATGTGACCCGCGTCTTCGTGGATGATTTCCATGAACTTTTTCAGGTCGGTTGGCGACAAGTTTTCGAAATTTTCGGGATCGGAAAAACTGAAGATTGATGCCAGTGGAGAACGCAAATCGTGGAACATAATACTATTCACGTCTTTTAAAATTTTTTCCGTTTTTTTTCTCTCGGTGATGTCTCTTACGATGATACAGAAAAAGTTTTCTTGTTCATAAAATGAATAAAAACTATATTCGACATAGATCAGGGAGCCGTCGGTGCGCAAGAAGCTTGTTTCTGTCCAGGTGTTTGGTGTTCCATCATTTGAAAGCCCCCCTGCTTTGAATAGCCAGGAAGATACGGTGTCATTTTTAGGCTCTTTGTTAAGAGCTAATTGACGCTGCAGATTCCAGATTTTTTGAGATTTGGCTTCGTTTTCTTTAATTTGGCTCAGTCTCTCCAGGGCGGGATTCCAAAATAGGACTACTCCAGATTCATTAATTACCGCAACTCCGTCGATAGAATTGCGTAGGCAGGCAAAAAGGTGTTCCATTGTTAGTGTTTTGAGTTATGTTGTTAAGGAATTTAATAGCCTACTAAAGATAACATATTTAATAAACATTGTCAATACTTTGTTGATATAAGCCACATTTCGCTAATACTGGTAAATTTGCTATACTGAAAATGGGAAAATTAATTCAATAATAGCTAAACAAAGTGCTTAAATTTTTACATCACGATTTTATCAAGAATGAGTTCAATTTTTGGCGTTATTTAATTAATTTTTGGTCGGTAGTTTTTTTTACTGTTATAATTTTAGACTTTTTTGCCAGTAATGCTTATGAGGATTTGCTGAATATTCTGACGGCCATTTATATCAGTACTCTGGCGATTTATGTCAGTAATAAAGAGTTTGCGCGCTGGTATGACAAACATGAAAGCAAACATCCGGGAGAAATTTTCGTGGTTGTGTGGTCGGCCTTAGTTTTCTTTTTATTTTTTCTGGATTTTATTTATCAGGGCGCCTATCAAATGCCCAATTCAATTATTTCTTCCTACATCGCCGTTTTGACTCTGCTTGCGGTAACGAGAAAATCGAAGCAGATGTATAAAGTAAAAAGAGCGCACAAAAAAAGATAGTTTTATTTACGGCCGAAACGTAGTATAATATTAAATACCAATAAATAAAAATAAATTTATGCCAAAAAAACAAACAAAAAAAGAAGAGTCAACGAAAGAACAGTTTAAGGTTTATGGACATGAATTGGTTAAAAAAATAAAAGAACTGATAAAGGAAGGAAATATCCGCCGCATAATTATTAAGAATGAAAAAGGAAAAGCGATGATGGAAATCCCGGTAACTTTTGCAGTCGTTGGAGCTTTTTTCGCTCCAGTATTAGCGGCCGTCGGGGCGCTCGCCGCTCTAATGACAAAGTGCACGATTGAAGTAGAAAGAAAATAAAACTCAAATATTTAAAAACAAAAAAGACCCGGTAATTATCGGGTCTTTTTTAAAAAGATTATTAAAACTTATTTTATGAGCTCAAGAATTTCGTCTCGCTTTTGGGCCATTAATTCCGCGCTGGTCGCTTCAAGATTCAAGCGGATTTTTGCTTCGGTATTTGAACCGCGGACATTGAACCAAAAATCGGGATAAGTTATAGAAACGCCGTCGAGTTTTTCGATCTTAGCGTCGGCATATTTTTTCTCAATCGCGGCAAAGACAGCGTCTTTATTTTTAACGACGCGATTAATTTCGCCGGAAAGAAAATATTTATTGTAGGGCAGGAGCTGCTGGGAAATTGGTAAATCGCTTTGGGAAAAAAATGTTAATAATCGGAGAATCATCAGGCTCGGAAATTCGAAGCAACCGACAGGGCTGTTAAAATAAAAGTGGCCTGAAGACTCGCCGGCGAAATAAATATCTTCTTTAAGCATTTGCTCTTTAATTAAAGAATGCCCGACGCGAGTAATAACCGGAATGCCACCAGCCGCGCTAATCATATCAGGCGTTATTTTTCCCGGACGAACATCGTAACCGATTTTTGCACCCGGCTTATCGGCTAAAAATGATTGGGCTAAGAGTCCGCGAATCAGCGCCGGGCTAATCGTTTGCCCCTTTTCATCGATAAAGAATATGCGATCACCGTCGCCATCGGTAGAAATCCCTAAATCAGCTTTCTGCGTAAACATTTCTTTTTTTAGCTCTTCCAGGTTTTCCTCTTTTAGGGGGTCTGCCTCGTGCGCCGGAAACGTGCCGTCGAGTTTAAAATTTAGGGGAGTATTTGAACCGGGGAGAATACTTAAAATGCCAGTTAAATAGGTGGCCCCCATGCCGCTGGCGGCATCGGCGACTATTTTAAAGCTTTTTATTTTTTTCAGATCAACCAGGCTCCAAGTATATTTAAGCTCATCTTCAAGTGCGGCGGGATTAGCTAAAACGGTCCCCGGCACGGCGGCCGGAATAAAATGGTTTAGAATTATCTGTTCGCGAATAAAATCTATGCCAGTATCACCGCTAATCGGGACTCCTCTGGCGCGGACCAATTTAAAACCGTTCCATTCTTTAGGGTTATGCGAAGCCGAAATCATAATGCCGCCGTCATAATTATATTTGGCAACCGCAAAATAAAAAGTTGGCGTCGAAACCAGGCCAAGATCGACTGCGTCGACGCCGGCGAGAATCAAACCACGAATTAAATTGTCTTTTAGAGCCGGAGAGGAAATGCGCATGTCTGCGCCGACGGCTATTTGCATTTTTCGGTCGGAAAAGTCCGGATCTTTTTTACGCAGTTCAACAAAAGCTTGGCCTAATAAATAAGCGAGCTCATTGTCAAAGTCGGTGCCGTAAATTCCGCGGATGTCGTAAGCTTTAAAGATGTCTGAGTTGATGGGAAGCATATAAATACAGGCCGCCTAAGCCAAGCCAGATCGCAATTAAACCGATGATCCAACCGACAAAGGGAATGGCAAATAATAACCAAGTAATAATAACGCCCAAGATTAAAGACCAAATTAATTTTGGATTATGATTTTTTGTGAGAGTTTGCAATATTGTTTGACCCACAAAAATAGCGGTAAAAATTTTAGCGAGATAAATCGCAACTAACCATAAGGCCATTAAGATAAGGGCCAGAGGAATACCAATAAAAGTAAAAGCTAAGAAGAGGGCAATTGGCGGAACAATGAACATAATAATTAAGCCCGGTAAAAAAGTGCGCCAATGCTTTTCATCGATTTTGGCAATAATTTTTGGAGTAATTTTTTTGCCAAGAAAAATCAGAATCAAACCGACAGCCAGCGCGGCAAAGATAGTATAAAGTTTAACGCCCGCCCAAGCAGCCAACCAATTATGAGCTTTAGTTTCGGGAACGGTTTGATGGATAACACCGCTTACACTCGCGCTTCCGGCGACTTGAGCCGGGTTTTTTGCCGTATAATTTACATTGCCATTAATAGTAGTATCGGGAGAAATGATTAAGCCTTCGCTTTTACTGTCTTCTGAAATTTTAATGTTAACATCTTTCCCGATTTTTCCGGCGATTAGAGCCCGGCCGGCATTACCCGATAAAGTGCCGGCGATATTGCCCCGGCTTTCTATGGTCGCTCCGGCCACATAAGCGTCCCAGCCGATGTCACTACTCGTGCCGAGTAAAATATTAGAACCAAAGGCGTTAACGTTGCGCGCCACGGAACCGTTTAAATCAATCGAAGAACCGGCGACGCGGATGTTCCCGCCCACCTCACCGTTAACATTAATTGTTTGAGCGGCGGCGATAATATCGCCTTCAACTCGTCCGTTTACGTTAATTGTTTCGGCCGCCGCGATTAAATCTCCGCTAATATTACCATCAATTGTGATGGTGTTGCCGGCGGCATAAAAATTGCCACTCACGATTTGATCCTTGGCAATATAGATTGAATTGCCGGTTTTAGTATCAAAGGCATGAGCCGCTCCCAAAGGAAGGAGGATTAAGGCTAAAAATAAAAGAATTTTAGTAATTTTGCCCTTCATAGAAATATTGTTAAATTATAAAAAATGGTATATTGTTATATGCATCTAATCTAAGTATAACAGGAAAGATATGACGGAAGCAATAAAAGACTTATTACATAATTACGCTAAACAAATTAAAAATCGTGAAGATTTGGAGGGGGTTAAGCGCATGATTTGTAAAAAATATACAATCGCCTCAATTTTAAATTCAGATATTTTGAAAGAATATCGCCTTTTACTCAAGGCCGGAAAAATTAAAACGATAGAATCATTAGAAAAAACCTTACGCAAGCGCTCGGTGCGGACGATGTCGGGAATTGCGCCGGTGGCGGTTTTAACGAAATCTTATCCGTGCCCGGGGAACTGCGCCTATTGTCCGCATGAAACCGATGTCCCGGCGAGCTACTTATCTAATGAACCGGCGGTGATGCGCGCAATTCGCTGCGGCTATGATCCTTATGTTCAAGTTATTAGCCGTCTCAAAGCTTTGGTCAATAACGGACACCAACCGACCAAGATCGAATTAATTGTTATTGGCGGGACTTGGAGCTATCTGCCCACTAAATATAAGTATTGGTATATTTTAAATTGTTTCAAAGCGGCTAATGATTTTCAGAAAAAAACGATTAATCTCAAGGCAGGCTATAAAAAGAATCTTAGTTTGGCGGAAACAAAAAAACTATTGAAATTAGAACAGACAAAAAACGAAAAAGCAAAATATAATTTAATTGGCGTGACTCTGGAAACGCGACCGGACTATATTAATATTAAAGAGTTAGAAGAGATGCGTGATTTAGGTTGTACGCGCGTTGAAATTGGCGTCCAAGTAATTGACGATAAAATACTGGCGCTTAATAAGAGGGGCCATGGCGTAAAGGAAATCGCCGAGGCAACAAAAATTTTAAAACAATATGGTTTTAAAGTAACCTATCATTTAATGCCGGCTCTTCCCGGAGCCACACCAAAAAAAGACTTAGAATTATTTAAGCAATTATTTAGCGACGAGAGGTTCCAGCCCGATCAGATTAAATTCTATCCGACCGTCGTTACTAAAGGCAGCTTATTATATAAATGGTATTTGGCGGGAAAATATAAACCATATAGTGATAAAGTTTTACAGGAATTAATCGTTGAATGCAAAGAGGCGGTTCCGACTTATGTCAGAATTATTCGCCTGATTCGCGATATCCCGGGAGAGTCGATTGTCGCCGGTAATAAAATTACTAATTTGCGCCAGGTTATGAAAGATCGGGGCGTGAAATGTAATTGTATTCGCTGTCGCGAAGCCAAAGATCAACCGGTAAAGAATTTTGACTTAAATATTTTAGAATATCCGTCTTCAGGCGGCACAGAATACTTTATTAGTGCCGATAGCAAAGACGGAAAAACTTTATTTGGTTTTTGTCGTTTAAGAATTGATAAAAATAGTCCGGTGGCGCCAGCGATAATTCGTGAACTTCATGTTTACGGCGAACTCGTGATGATGGGTGAAAAGAAAATGGTTCAACATAGCGGTCTGGGCACAAAACTTTTGCAGTCAGCCGAAAGATTGGTCGCAGCTGCGGAAATAAATAAACTAGCGATTATTTCCGGCGTTGGCGTTAGAGGTTATTATAAGAAGTTCGGCTATAAACTGCAGGGAACGTATATGGTTAAGAGAATTCAAGGACCCCTAAAATAGGCTCATTAATTTAGTGGGCTGTGGATATTTTATTTGTTTTTTTTAAATAAATATGCTACCTTGTCATTATGCTTATGACCAAAAATATTACAACCTGGTCTGGATTCGCCTCCGTTAAATCCTGTATTTAACCGGGAAGGCTTTTTATTTTATATTTAAGACGCCCTTCCGGGGTGTTTTTTTTATTTAATAATCTAAGACTATGGTTAATGAAAAAATTAATTTAAAAATAATAATCGCGCTCGTTCTTTACCTTATTTCGTTACTCGCTGCCAATACCCTCGGGCTCAAAATAATGCCATTTATTTTTGGGACGCATTTATCGGTGGCCGTCTTCTTTTTCCCTTTTGTCTTTTTAACAACTGATGTTATTGGTCAAGTATATGGCAAGCAAATGGCGCGAAGCTTTGTTTTAGCGGGATTCATTAGTATTTGTTTATTCATGATTTATTCACTCCTGTCCCTCGCTTTGCCCTGGGCAGAGAGCGGTTTAAAATTCAAAGATAGTTTTAATACGATCTTTGGTATTTCGCTGCGCATGTCGCTCGCCTCACTCATGGCTTATATAATTGCGGAGTATCAGGACGTCGCCGCCTTCTTCTTTTTCAAAAAGAAATTAAAAGATAAGGCCTTTTGGCTCCAATCAAATCTATCCAACCTCTGGTCGCAGCTACTCGACACGACGGTATTTATGATAATTGCTTTTGCCGGAGTCTATTCGCTAAGAACGATGCTACTTATTGGTGCTCCTTGGTTTGTCTATAAAGTTATTATGGGATTTTTATATACCCCTTTATCTTATTTAGGTATTTATCTTTTAAAATATGAAAATAAAAGCAATTAAAACAAGAATATTTAAACCAAGAGAAAATCTCTTAATATTTATTGAAAAATATCTGCATAGTATTTCGGAAAGAAGTGTTTTGGTCGTGACATCTAAAATTGTCGCTCTGGCCGAAGGAAGGTTAGTTAAATATATTGACGAGAAAAGCAAAGAAAAAATAATTAAGGATGAATGTGAATTTTCTCTGAACACAAAATATGTTTTATTAACTATTAAAGATGGTGTTGTGATGGCTAACGCCGGAGTCGACGAAAGTAATGCTGACGGTAATATCATTCTTTTGCCGGCAGATAGTTTTAAAGCCGCTGAGAAAATAAGAAAATATTTTTGTAGTAAATATAAACTAAAAGAATTGGGCGTAATAATAACCGATAGCCGCTGCCTGCCACTGCGGGCCGGAATAACTGGAGTCGCTTTGGGTTATGCCGGTTTCGAGGGGCTTAAAAGCTATAAGAAAACTTTGGATATATTTGGCCGCCCTTTTAAGTATTCTCGGGTTGATGTCGCCGATAGTTTAGCGACAGCCGCGGTTCTCTGTATGGGGGAGGGCGACGAAAGAATGCCCCTCGCCTTAATTAAAGAGGCGCCAATAAAATTTTGTGAAAAAATTGATAAAAAAGAGTTAAAAATAGACATCAAAGAAGATATGTATGGGCCTTTATTTAGGCGGATAAAATAAAAAAAGCCTTTTGACAAAGAGGCTCCTTTAAATTAAGATTAATAATATGAAATACGACCACTTAAAACAACAAGACCCTGCCGTTTGGGAGATAATTGAGAAGGAAGAAAAGCGGCAAAATGAAGAAATCGAGCTAATTGCCTCGGAAAATTATGTTAGTCCGGCAGTTCTCGAAGCCATGGCCACGGTTTTAACCAATAAATATAGTGAAGGCTATAGTGGCAAGCGCTATTATGGTGGTAATTATAATATTGATGCCATTGAAACCTTGGCGATTGATCGGGTTAAGCAATTATTTGACGCGGAGCATGTTAATGTTCAGCCCTTATCCGGCTCACCAGCTAACGCCGCGGTCTATATGGCCTTCTTGAATCCGGGCGATAAGGTCCTGGGTCTAAAACTCGACCACGGCGGTCATTTATCACATGGGCACAGTGTTAATTTTTCCGGACGTTTATATAATTTTGTCCAATACGGCGTTGACGCACAAACAGGAATAATTAATATGGATGAAGTTCGAGAAATTGCCTTACGGGAAAAACCAAAAATGATTGTGGCAGGTTTCTCCGCCTATTCTCGAGAAATTGATTGGCAGAAATTTAAAGATATTGCTGATGAAATCGGAGCCTATACTTTCGCTGATATTGCTCATATCGCCGGCTTAATCGCGGGCAAGCAATTAAAGAACCCAGTTCCGATATTTGATGTTGTTTCAACAACGACTCATAAGACTCTCCGTGGTCCTCGTGGTGCGATTATTATGTGTAAGGAACAATTTGCCAAGCAAGTTAATAGCGCCGTGTTCCCAGGGATGCAGGGCGGCCCGCATGATCATATCACGGCTGCGAAAGCAATTGCCTTTGGCGAAGCCTTAAAGCCAGAGTTTATTGAATACTCAAAACAGATAATAGTAAACGCGCAAGCTATGGCCGCGGAATTTATGGCTCTCGGCTATCGTATTATTTCCGGAGGGACGGACAACCATTTAATGGTAATTGATTTAAATAGTAAAGGCCTGGTCGGCAAAGAGGCCGAGAAGGTCTTAGAAAAAATTGGCGTTTCGGTTTCCCGTTCGACTATCCCCAACGACCCTAATCCGCCGATGAATCCGTCGGGAATTAGAATCGGCACACCGGCGATTACGACGCGCGGCATGAAAGAGCCGGAAATGAAATTAATTGTCGGATATATTAATGAAGCGATGATAAATAAAGATAATGAGGAGAAACTTTTAGAATTAAAGCATAAGGTTGAAGAGCTGTGTGCGAAGTTTCCTGTCCCCACAAAATAATATGGTAAAAAAAATAGACGGTCACGCAATTGCCGAAAAATTTAAGGATCAAATTGCAGAACAAATATTTAAGCTTAGTGGACCAAGACCAAACTTGGCCATTATTTTAGTGGGCGAAAGGGAGGTCTCTAAACTCTATGTTTCTTTAAAACAAAAAGAGGGAGTTAAAGTTGGCGTTGATACTCATTTATATGAACTCGCTGAAAATGCGACCGAAGAAGAATTATTAAAAGTGATTGCTTTCTTAAATGTTGATGATTTGATTGACGGGATTTTGATTCAGCTTCCTTTGCCGCCGCAATTCGATACCGATAAAATTATTGCCGCCATTGATCCCTTAAAAGACGCCGATGGTTTTCATGATAGTCACCCCGCTTATGTAATGTCACCCGTCTTGGCTTCAATTCTGGCTTGTCTTGAAGAAATTAAATTCGATTTCGAAGATAAAACGGCTTGCGTCTTACATAACTCTGATATTTTTGGTCTAAGTGTAAAAAAACTTTTAGAAGATAAGGGAATGAAAGTTTCCTTAAAAAACAATCCAGAGGACGCTGATCTGATTGTAAGTGCTTTAGGCAAGCCGCATTTTATTAAGAAAGAAATGATTAAAGATAAGGCCGTAATAATTGATATTGGAATCACTAAGGTCGAGGATAAAGTATTGGGCGACGCCGATTTTGATGATTTAAAAAATAAAGCTTCTTATATTACGCCGGTCCCCGGCGGCATTGGCCCCATGACAATTGCGTTCCTCTTCAAAAACGTATTAGAGATATATAAGGCCAAACAAAAAAAGACCGGCCCTAGATAAAGGTGCCGGTGAGAATTTTTTGTTCAGAGTTTTATGCTTTGTGTCTGTAAACCCATGAGGCTGCCCAGCCGATAGCGAGGAAGCCCAAGCCCATGAATATGTGGATTATGGGGCTTATATGGTCATATTGCAGACTAATTGCGTGATCTGCTTGAAGATTATAAATCTCTTCATAAATTCCAGCTCCGAAGGCAACTAAACCTCCGATAAGACATATAAATGCAAGTAATTTCATTTTAATTTTCATAAAGAACAAGTTTTAGGGGTTCAAACTAATATACCACATTATTTAAAATAAGTCAATGATAGAAAAACAGAAGCAACAATTAAAGGAATTACTTAAGATCCATTTTGGCTATGAGTCTTTTCGTCCTGGTCAAGAAAGAGCCATTGATAATATTTTACATAAGAAAAATACAGTGGTAGTACTTCCGACCGGTGGCGGAAAATCCTTAATCTATCAACTCCCCGCCTTAATATTAGAGGGAATTACAATTGTAGTTTCGCCCCTTATTGCTTTAATGAAGGATCAGGTTGATTCCTTGGATAAAGTCGGTATTCCGGCAACCTTTATCAACTCCTCAATCTCTCCGGACGAAACGGAAAAACGTATCGCGCGGATTCGCAGCGGCTATTATAAAATTATTTATATTGCGCCCGAACGTTTTTATAATCAAGTTTTTATTTCCGAACTCAAAACCATAAAAGTTTCTCTGTTCGCGATTGACGAAGCGCACTGCATCAGCCAATGGGGTCATGATTTTCGGCCGAGCTATATGCGCCTTAAAGATGCGATTAAATTTGTCGGCTCGCCGGTCGTTGTCGCTTTAACGGCCACGGCCACGCCGGAAGTCCGTGATGATATTGTGGCGCAGCTGGCGCTGAAAGATTCTGATTTAGTAATTACCGGTTTTGCGCGGCCGAATTTACAGTTTGCGGTCATGCCGGCGACGAACGGTCAAAAAATAGAAAGCATCGTTAATCTTTTAACGACCAATTCGGAACTGGGCTCCGGAATTATTTATGTTGGGACGCGCAATAAGGCGGATGAAATAGTTGAAGTTTTAATGGATCATGATATTAAGGCCGTGGTTTATCACGCCGGTATGGATTCGGAGAGCCGCGATTGGGTGCAAAATAAATTTATGAGCGGGGAAGCGCAGGTCGTCGTCGCGACGAATGCTTTTGGTCTCGGCATAAATAAAAAAGATATTCGTTTTGTTATTCATCATGATTTACCGGGAACGATTGAAGCTTATTATCAAGAAGCGGGACGCGCGGGACGCGACGGCCAGCCGAGTTTTTGTTTACTTTTTTATCATCAACAAGATAGATATCTCCGCGAATTCTTTATTAAGGGCGACAATCCGGACCCAAATATTATTATTGAGATTTATGAGTTTTTGCTGCGTCGTGCCGGCCTCGAGGTCGACGCCAATGATTCGATTTTAATTACTTATGCGGAAATTTCGCAGAATGTTTCGGATTCAGTTCCGGAAATGGCGATTGGCACCGCTTTGAAAATTTTAGAGAAAGAAGGCTATATTTCCCGGCCGAACGAAAAAAATTCCAATTCTTTTTTGCAGACAAAAAAAGCGTGGAGTGAAATAGAGGCCTCAATCGGCAAGCGCGCCAAGAGCCAAATAGAAGTCGTCGCCAACTTAGGGTTGAAATATGCGCAGGAATTAATTAAGGGCTGGGACTTTAATCCGGAAGAAGTGGCGGCAGTTTTAAAAGTAAAAAAAGATTCACTTTTAAGGACAATTAAAAAATTGGCGGAAAAGGATTTGGTTGAGTATCGCCCGCCTTTTCGGGGAACGGAAATTAAAATATTAAAAGTGGTCGAGCCGGAAGATTTGAATCTCGATTTTAAAGCCCTTAAAGCAAAAGCGAACCGGGCTTATGAAAAACTTAACGAGATGGAAAATTATGTTTATCATCTCGGTTGTCGGCAGAGCTATATTCTGAACTATTTTGGCGACTCAAAAGCTAAGCCTTGCGGCCAGTGCGATGGCTGCTTAAAAGTTAATAAGGTAAAAGCGCGCGGCGGCGAGGACTATACGAAAAAGGAATACTTAAATTATTAGGTATGGAAGAAAAAAAGGCTCAGGAATTACTGGCTTTGGTAAAGCGCAATTATGCGGAAATTGCGGCGAGTTTTGATGCAACCAGAAAAAAAGAAATTTGGCCGGAAATAAGAACTATCGCCGCGGACGTCCCTAATGGCGCGCGGGTTTTAGATTTAGGGTGCGGTAACGGACGGCTGCTTGAGGTGTTTAAAAATAAAAACGTTAAATATTTGGGAATCGATAATAGTGAGGCGCTCATAAAACACGCGCAAACTAATTATCCCGAAAATAAATTTATTGTCGCTGACTTATTATCGCTTGACCGCGCGACCCCGGAAAAATTTAATTACATATTCTGCTTGGCCGTTTTGCAGCATATTCCGAGTCCCGAACTCCGTCTGGCGGCTCTCAAGCAGATGAAACAAAAACTTGAAGCCGGCGGAAGAATAATAATTAGTGTCTGGAATCTCTGGCAAAGCCCAAAACACCGCCACTTGCTTTTAAGAAACTATTGGCTTAAAATTTTTAAGAGAAACGATTTGGGTTGGAATGACTTGCTTTTCCCCTGGAAAAACTCTCGGGGCGAGGAAGTGAGCGAAAGATATTATCACGCCTTTACCAAGAAAGAACTGAAAAAATTGGCGCGTTTAGCCGGTTTACGCAGTTTACGCCTTAATCGTGATAAGCATAACTTTTGGGTAATTTTGGAAAATAAATAAAATAAATTAATAGTTTTTTAAAAATTGAAAGTCATGAATGACACGGAAACTTCAGAAATCACTGAAAAGCCTTGCTTGGACCCAGCGCTATTAGTGCGCCTTAATGAAATGATCGAGAATCGGATTATAAACAACGAGAGATTGTTGGCACTCCTAAATTCTCTGGAAAAAGGCGGCAAAAGACGCCTAAAAAAAGAATTGAAAAAAAACATCACAGTCAGCGAAAATGCACGCGGGTATCTTGTGGAAAGCGTTAGCGCAATTACTTATGACGAAAGCGGAAAAGTTTGGGGGACTTGGCCGGAAAAAGAAAAAAATCTGCCTCGTTGTACGGATCTGCCAGCCAATTCTATTTTAGCTAGCGCTAAGTATAACTTCCGTCAAGTTTGTTTACGCGGACTTTCTGTAGCTGCTATGGCCGAAAAATTTCCAAACCATAAGTGGGAAAACCACGTAAAAGACAAACTACCTAATCAGGCTGGATTTTATCTGATTAGTTTAGAAAACCCTCTCAAAAACCTTAATCCGGCAGCTGAGAATGAAAGTTTTCCTGCGGATTGCTATCGGCTTGACTTCAACCTAACAATAGAATTGCTCTTAACCCTACAGAAGTTGAATCAGCCGGTACCGAGTTTATTTTTTCGGACAACGCATATTAACGGTCATAGCGACGAAGTTTGTGTCGGTCTCGTTGACGGGAAAATAAGTTTCTTATCCGAAGATAAAGTACGGGCGGAAAAGAAAATGGGAATCTGTCTTGTTAAATCTGAGAAGTGGATGTAGCCCAATATTAATCGAATCGAAACAAAGAATAATTAGACTGGTTTTAAAAAAAACCAGTTTTTTTTGCGAAAATAAGCATAATTTGTCTTAATATTGACACCCCCAGGGGGTGTATGTTAAAATTAAATTATGAAAACAAACGAACAAAGAATTAATAATATTGTCGGTCAATTAGAGGGCGCCAAAAAAATGCTTAAAGATAAAGAGCGTGATTGCTTTGCCCTGCTCGTGCAGTTAAAAGCGATTAAGTCTGCGACTTCGTCTTTAATGAGTGCCGTCATCACCGAAGAGCTCGACTATTGTCTCTTGGGTGGGAAATTAGAAGATAAGGAAAAAATAACAAAATTCTTTGACGAAGTAATTAAAAAATAAAACGTATTTAAATTAATAAATAATTTATAATCATTTAATAAAAATAAATTTATGTCAAAAGCATTAGAAGTAAACAAGAGCAATTTCGCGACGGAAGTCTTAGGAAGTGCCGAGCCGGTGTTAGTCGATTTTTGGGCAACCTGGTGCGTGCCTTGCCAAATGATGGCTCCAATTTTGGACGATCTCTCTGGAGAAATGGCCGGCAAAGTTAAAATCGCCAAGCTCAATACCGAGGATGGCGAGAATCAGGACTTAGCGATGGAATATCGCATCCAAAGCATCCCGAATATGAAATTATTTAAAGACGGTAAAATCATCGGCGAATTTATCGGCTTAAGAAATAAAGAAACTCTGAAAGGAGAAATTGAAGCTTTAATAAAATAAGACAATTAAAACTATGAGTATTTTTGCTGATAATCTTAACCGGTTACAGGAAATTAGAGAAATTGAAGGTATCAGCGAGGCGGAGATGTCCGCCTTGCTTGAGCCCACTCAGCTTAAATACACCGAACTTGATATTAAAGGAAAAAAATATCCAGCTTGGCGTATAATTTATAATCGCGATCTTGGCCCCGGAAAGGGCGGAATTCGTTTTCACCCGGATGTGAGTGAAGATGAAGTTAAATCTTTAGCTTTTTGGATGACGCTCAAGAATTCTTTAGCCGACATTCCTTATGGCGGCGCTAAAGGCGGCGTAAAATTTGATCCGAAAGCGGCCGATAAGGCTGAGCTTGAGGAGGTCAGCCGTAAATATATCGACGCCTTTTATGAGTTTGTCGGTCAAGATAAGGATATCCCCGCGCCGGACGTTTATACTAATGGTCAAATTATGTCCTGGATGCTCGATGAATTTGAAAAAAAGGTTGGGCATCATGAACCGGGAATGATTACCGGTAAGCCGATAGAACTCGGCGGAATTGCTTTGCGCGGCGACGCGACGGCTCAGGGCGGTTATATCGTTACCAAGGAGCTGGCCGCCAAACTTATTACTAAGACGGAAGTAAAAGTCATTGTGCAAGGTTTTGGTAACGCGGGCCTATTCATGGCGGAAAAATTATATAAAGACGGTTATAAAATTATTGCCGTTTCCGATAGTCGGGGCGGTATTTATGAAGAGGCCGGTTTAAATATTCCCGCACTCGCTCAATTTAAAAACCAAGGAAATAATGTTGGTGCTTGGACGGAGGGGAAGGCGATTACAAACGCGGAACTCTTGGAACTAAAAACCGACATCTTAGTTTTGGCGGCTCTCGAAAACCAGATCACGGAAACGAACGCCAATAATATTAAAGCGGACTATATCATTGAACTTGCGAATGGTCCGATTACCTATGCGGCCGATAAAATTTTAGCGGCGAATAAAAAAATAATTGTGCCCGATATTCTTGCCAATTCCGGCGGAGTGATTGTGAGTTATTTTGAGTGGGCACAAAACCGCACGGGTCAAATTTTAGATGAGGAATATCTGCGGAACCTGCTTGAGAAAAAAATGAGAGTAAATTATAAGCGTGTTTACGATAAGTATAATGAACACCAAGGTAATATTACCTTGCGCCAAGCCGCCTATATAATTGCGGTTAGACGAATTCTAACGGCTGCTAATTATCGCGGCGGGAAGTAAACCCAACGGTTAGCAAAAAATAAAACAGAAATATAAATAAAAAACAGACCCGATACCCGGGTCTGTTTTTAGGTGGAGTAATAGTATTTTATTGGCAGGCGGCAGCTGACGCAGCCGAGTCTGTACCCGTGCCGAAACCGGCAGACGGGGAAGCGCTGGATAATTTAGCTGAACATTCAGCCGGCGGGTTATTGAAGGCGCTGCAGATAGTCGCCAGTAAGGAAGCGGAATCACGACCGCTTTGGATTTCTTCACCATTAATGATTAAGGTCGGAGAACCGGCTACGCCATATTTGGTGTTATCCGCTTTTTCGACATCAAATCCCGGGTAGCTTCCTTGGAAGCCGACATTGCTGGTAAAGTTGGCCATAACCTTAAATTCAGTATCAGTTTTTGTGACGCAGCTATTAAGGGTAGTTTTATTAACACCCGCCTTATCAAGGCAGCTGGCAGAATCACTCGCTTCCAAGAAGCAGCTTAAATAAGTATCAAATTTGGCAGTCTGTTCTTTTTGGATACAATACTGAGTTAAATTTTCCGCTAATTCTTTCTGGCCATGCATCGCGTAGCTACAGAATTTTAATTGGAAATCAATTTTATTGCCGAGAGTGCTCAATACCGGTAACATTCCTTTCTCAATTTGGGTACCGTAGGGGCAATAGCTCATGACGAATAACTCGACCACCGGCTTATCGCTCTTTTTAGTTACGGTCGCGGAGGGTTGAGCGGCCGTGTCTGCCGTTGTATCAGTTCCAGCTTTGGCGGCGCTCACTTCGTCGATGTTAAGTGCCTGCGGGAAGAAAAGTTTACCATCTTTAGTCATATATGACTCAACAACGGAACTGGTAATATCAACGCTTAATTTATATAAGCCATATTCAGTCGTAATGTCTTTAATGGTCGCTTTACTGCCGCCAGACATTAAGAATTTATTGACGAAGTCTTCGGCTTTAGTTTTAGCCTCATCCGTACTTATCGTTTTGCCCGGCTTTGCGGCCGAAGCTGTCTTATCACCCTTATGCAAAGAGGATGAAGTAATCAGTCCCAAAACAATCAAGACGGCCACGATAACCAAGAGAGTGGTCCAGGTCTTTTTTTGTTTTAAAATAGAAGTCATTTTCTTCATATTTTTTTGTTTACTCCGCCTTGGGCGGATGTATTTTGTTATTACTTTATTTATTAACTTTATAATTATATTAGAAATTGGGGCTAACGTCAATTTATTTAAGGGTGAGTAGAAAGTCGTTTAGTTTGGCTGGTAGGTCGAGCGAAAAGCTTTGTATTTTTCCCTCATTATCCTTAAAACTTAATTTATTGGCGGCCAGAAATATTCGACCGAAATCAAGTTTTTTATTCTGAGCCTTCGATTTTTTATTGAAATATAGATTGTCGCCGACCAGCGGATAGCCGAGAGCAAAAAAATGAACGCGGATTTGATGGGTGCGGCCCGTCTTAATTTTTACTTGGACTAAAGTATAGTTGGTAAAACGTTTTAAAACGGTATACTCAGTTATCGCTTCGCGTGATTTGAAAAGGCCATCTAAATTTCCTTGATCGCGATTGCTGGGCTGAGGCCGGCTTAAAAGCTCGACGGTATTGTTCGGCATCGCCGCCATCTTGTAGCCCTCGCTCGATCGTTTAATCGGAAAATTAATCGTGCCGTAATCGCTGGCTAATTTTCCGTGTACCAAAGCCACATATTCTTTATTAACATCACGGTCTTTGAATTGCGCTTTTATAGTCGCGAAAGTTTTTGCGTTTTTGGCGACTACCATTAAGCCGCTGACTTCTTTATCAAGCCGGTGAACTAAACCGGGGCGAATTGGATCATCGCCGACGTCCGCAATCTCCGGATAGCTCGCAATTAACCAATCGGCCAAGGTCGGGTCTTTGATGTTGCCGCCGCCATGCACGGCCAGGCCGGACGGTTTATTAATTACCAGATAATCATCGTTTTCAAAAATAATCTCAGGTATGATAGTAAATGTCATAGATTGTTAATTATTAAAAAGGCGTTTCTAAATCGTAACTTTGGCCCTCGCCTTTTACGTTTTTCTTAAATATGGCCGCGAAATCCGCCTTGCTCACACCGCCGATAAAATAAAGGATTAGGAAATAAATAATAATAGCTAAAAGAAGAGTTAAGCAAAGACCGCCCAGCGTTTGTTGAAAAGTATAAGGAAAAACATAAATAAAAGCACCCATTATGCCTCCCGCCAATAAAGATTTAAAGACGCGTTTCAGCGAGGGAAGGAAGTGTGTGTATTTATAAATGCAGTAAGCCGAGAAAATTGCGATCATGACTTCACTGTAAATTGTAACCGCGGCCGCCCCGACATAGGAAAAGCGGGGGATAAGAAATAAGTAGGCGGTTAAAGCGGTGATACTGGTAAATACGTAGAAGCCAATCATTTTCTTTTGTTTGTCGATAGCGATTACCGCATGAGAAAAAATTGTTCCGAGAAAAATCGCGGCAATCGCAAAAATCAAGATTCTTAAAATATCGCCGGAGAGAGCAAAATCCGGACCGGCGACAAAGGTCATAATCGGTTTGCCTAAAAACTGGGCGCCGATAACCAAGGGAATAGCAATAATAGCCAGAACGTCAAAAGAGTTCTGCAAAATCTTTTTGAAGTAGGGGTAATTATTTTCCGCCCAGGCAGCCGTTAAAATCGGAAGAATAAGGCCCGCGAACATAAAGGGCAGAGTGGTTAAGACGTCGAGTATTTTATAAGCCGCGCCATAAAGACCGACAATGTCGGGCCCTCGGAATAAAGAAAGAATTAAAGTATCGGCCCGCAGATAGATTAAATTTAAAACAATGGTTATGGCGAGCGGCCAAGAGCGGCTAATAATTTTTTTCCATAAGCTAAGATCAAACTCAAATCTAAGAACACTGAATTTGCAGGCAAAAATATAATGGAGAATAGCGCTCGACGCACCGGAAGCAATCGTAGCTATTAAAATGCCGATTAAGCCCGCGTCCATACTCACGGAAATAATAATACCGATGATAAGCACGACGCGGCTGATTACTTCGGCGATGGCGGCCCGGTCCATGTATAATTTTTTTTGAAAGAGTCCGACTAATATCTGGTTAAGGGCGGGGAAGACAAAAGAAACGGCCGCAATTAAGACACCAAGTTTAACGGTCGCGCTATAAGGAAAGAACATCACCGTCAAAGGGGCTAAGCCGATAAAAAAAATGGCGGAAACAAGGCGGAGACTAAAAAGATTATTTAAAATTTTATTTTCGTCGCTGCGCTCGCCGCTAATCATCTGCACGGTGACGAGGGTCAGGCCTAAATCAGCAATTACCGCGAAGAAGGTTAAAAATGTCATGACAGTCGTATATTCGCCGAAGCCGGATTGGCCCAGATAGCGGGTGATTAGGGCAAGCGAAAAAAGGCCCAGGATAGTGGACACGATTTTACCAATAACTTGGACCAAGGTATTGTGGGCGATTTTTTTTGCCAGACTCATTTCTTGTATTTTTAGTACTATTTTTATATAATAAAGATAGAGCTTTGCGCTGATAAAGACAAGGCTTGCGCTTAATTCTCCTTATCTAATTATATCATACTTATGGCAATCACTAAAAAACACGTCTTGTCTTTTGTTTTTTTAGCTATTTTTAGTGTAATTCAATTAGTAATGTTTTCTCTGCCCGCTCGCCAGGTCTTAGCTGACGAAGGCTTGTTCAATAGTCAGTCGGGCATGACGGAAATCGGCGCAGTCTTTGGAAGCAGCGCAACCGAACAAACTGATTTAAGAACGATTATTGGCCGCTTGATTAATGTTGTGCTCGGTCTTCTTGGTTCAATCTTTGTTATTCTCGTTATTTATGCCGGTTTTCGTTATATGACCGCGGCCGGAAATCAAGACCAGACGAAAAAAGCCGTGGCGCAAATCCGTGACGCCGTTATCGGTCTTATTATTGTATTAGCGGCGTGGGCGATTACGACCTTTATTTTTCGGGCCCTTTATTGGTCATCTGGCGCGACCTCGAATGTTACTTATTAAACTCCTCGGCAAGGCTTTCCGCTTTTGACAAAAATCTCAAATCTGCTATGATATTAAAAGAAAGCTAGTTGTTTAATGCAATTAGCTTTTTCTCTTAATTAATTAATTCTCATCGCCCAGTGGCGAATTAATGGGAGTTGAAAATATAAAATATATGTCTGAAATAAGCACAGCGATCAAGCAATTATGTGAAGAAAAAAATCTTGACTATGATTCCGTGATTGCCGCCATTGAACTGGCTCTCGCCGCCGCCTATCGTAAGGATTACGGTGAGCGCAATCAAAATATTCACGTTAAATTCGATCCCACTACCGGAACATCGCAAATTTTTGATATGAAAACGGTGGTTGAAAATTTGCCGGAGCAGGAAGAGGCGGAGATGCTTCAAAATTTATATAATCCTAACCCGACAGATCTAAAGAAAGAGGAGTCTCACATAGGCTATTATGTGGCTGAGACAGAAGAAACTGAAGAGGGTAAGAAAAAGTTTAATCCGAAAACCGATATTCAAATTAAAGAAGCGGCGATTTTAAAACATGACGCCAAAGTCGGCGAAGAAATTGTTACCGATTTACCGATTCCGGAAAGCTATGGCCGCATGGCCGCGCAAACCGCGAAGCAAGTAATTATCCAAAAATTACGGGAAATGGAAAGAGATATGATTTTTGGTGAATTTAAAGGTAAAGAAAGAGAAGTTGTTTCCGGAATTGTGCAGCGCCGGGAAGGCCGTTTCGTTTTTGTTGATTTAGGCAAAGCGATTGGCTTATTGCCCGCTGAAGAGCAGATTTTTAATGAACGCTATAATCCGAATGACCGCATTAAGGTTTATATTAAAGAAGTCCGTGAAGGCCATAAGGGCCCGGAAATAATTTTGTCCCGCCGCAGCGAGGAAATTCTAAAGAAAGTTTTCTATTTAGAAATTCCGGAAATTGCGAACGGTCTTGTCGAAATAAAAGAAGTGGCGCGCGAAGCGGGCTCACGCTCGAAGGTCGCGATTTGGACTGAAGCGGAAAACGTTGACCCGGTTGGTTCTTGCGTCGGTCAGCGCGGTAGCCGCATCCAGACAATTATCAGCGAACTCGGCGGTGAAAAAATTGATATTATTGAATATAGTGAAGATAGTGCGAAATTTATTGCGAACGCCCTGGCACCGGCTAAGGTTATTTCGATTGAACTGGATGAAGCCGATCATAAAGCGATTGTAAAAGTTGCGCCGGATAAATTATCCTTGGCGATTGGCAAGAATGGCCAGAACGTGCGTTTAGCCGCCCGCTTAAGCGGTTGGAAAATAGATATTATTGAGGCGTCCGAAGAAGGTGAGAAAAAAGTTTTGGAAAGCGATGGCGAGACTATGGAAATTTTGGAGGAAAATGAAGTTTTAGCGGAAGCGGTTGAGAGTGAAAAAGAAATTTCTGAGGAAGTAACTGAAGCGACCGAGGCGACTGAGGCCAAGCCGGAAAAGAAAGAGAAAAAAGAAAAAAAAGTTAAAGAAGATAAAAAAGCTAAAAAAACTAAAAAAGAATAAGTAAAAATTCTATGATGACGACATTATTCATTCTCGGAAGCGCGCTTATCGCCATTATCTATGGCGGTATCGTCATTGCTTCAATTTTGCGCATGCCTGAGGGTAATGACAAAATGAAAGAAATCGCCAGAGCAATTCAAGAAGGAGCCAAAGCTTTCTTGAATCGCCAATACAAAGCCGTGGCGATGGTAGCGGTAGTTGTATTTTTAATCATCGGTTTCATCCCTGAGTTGGGTTGGAAAACCGCTCTGGCTTTCATTGTCGGGGCGCTTTTATCCGCTTTAACCGGTTATATCGGCATGTTTGTCAGCGTTCGCGCTAATGTCCGGACAACCGAAGCGGCACGTGGCGGTTTAGCTAAAGCCTTAAACGTCGCCGTTAAAGGGGGTAGTGTTACCGGGATGCTCGTTGTTGGCCTGGCCTTAATCGGTACCGCCGGTTTCTATTTTTTAACTCATGATTTGCATGCATTAATCGGTTTTGCTTTTGGTGGCTCTTTAATTTCTATCTTTGCTCGTTTGGGCGGTGGTATTTATACTAAGGCAGCGGATGTCGGTGCTGATTTAGTCGGTAAGGTTGAAGCCAGTATTCCGGAAGACGATCCTCGCAACCCGGCTGTTATTGCTGACAATGTCGGCGATAATGTTGGTGATTGCGCCGGTATGGCAGCCGATTTATTTGAAACTTATGCCGTTACTTTAATTGCGGCCATGGTTTTAGGCTCTTTAACTTTTATTGATAATAAAAATATTATTTTATTCCCGCTTGTTTTGGGAGCAGTTTCGATTATTGTTTCTATCATTGGTATTTTCTTTATCCGCTTAGGAAAAAAGCAAAATATCATGAGAGCGCTGTATAAGGGTTTGATTGCCGCCGGTGTTTTAGCGGCCGCAGCTTTTTACCCGATCACTAAGTATATGATTGTTGGCGGTTTAAGCATGAAGATTTATTTCGCCGCTTTGATTGGTTTAGCGGTTACCGGCTTATTAGTAGTTATTACTGAGTATTATACTTCAACTGCCTTTAGCCCGGTTAAAGGAATTGCGGAAGCTTCAAAAACAGGTCACGGTACGAACGTAATTGCCGGTCTGGCCGTTTCTATGAAATCAACCGCCCTTCCGGTTCTCGTTATTTGTTTAGCTATTCTGGGTGCCTTTTCACTCGCCGGTTTATACGGCATCGCGATTGCGGCCATGGCCATGTTATCAATGGCCGGCATTATCGTGACGATTGATGCTTATGGACCAATCACTGACAACGCCGGTGGTATCGCGGAGATGGCTGAGCTCGGCGACGACGTTCGTAATATTACTGACCCATTAGACGCGGTTGGTAATACTACTAAAGCGGTTACTAAAGGTTATGCCATTGGTTCAGCGGCTTTAGCAGCCCTCGTTTTGTTTGCTGATTTTACTTATAAGATAAAAGCATCCGGCGGCAGCGCTCAATTCTTAATTGATAATCCATACGTTTTAATCGGCTTATTTATCGGCGGCGCCCTGCCTTATATCTTCGGCGCTATGTCGATGAAAGCGGTGGGTCGGGCAGCGGGTGCAGTCGTTGAAGATGTGCGCGCGCAGTTCAGAGAAAAAACCGGAATTATGTCCGGCACCGAAAAACCGGATTATGGTCGTACCGTTGATATCGTTACTAAGGCCGCCATTAAAGAAATGATTATTCCGGCTTTGATCCCGGTTGTCGTGCCGATCATTGTTGGATTCGGTTTTAATTTCTTTTTTCCGGGCCGCGGCTTGGAAGTTCTCGGCGGTTTGCTTGTGGGATCAATTGTTACCGGTATCTTCGTCGCGGTATCAATGACTTCAGGCGGCGGTGCTTGGGACAATGCGAAGAAATATATTGAAGCGGGTAATTTTGGCGGCAAAGGATCGGACGCGCATAAGGCCGCCGTTACTGGGGATACTGTCGGTGATCCTTATAAGGACACAGCAGGACCAGCCATTAACCCGATGATCAAAGTTTTGAACATCGTGGCTCTCCTGATCGTTGGATTACTACTCTAAATTAGAAAGAAGCAAAAATAAAAAACACCCTTTTAATCGAGGGTGTTTTTGTAAATAAAAAAGACCTGGTTTATAAGCGCAGGTCTTTGAGTTGCTCGTTTGTTTTTTAAAGGTTAAGCCTCATTGCCAAACCATCAAGTTTTTGCCCATACTCTATGCAGTTGGGAACAAGTTCGGCCAGAAGTTTTAGATTGTCATCGCCCTTGTACATAATTTTGTTCTGCGAAGAAAGCTTAGGGTTAACAAGAGTTAAGAGCCCTTGGTCAGTCAATGTTTCGACATATTCAACCATTGATACCAAAAATACCAGACTCACGCCCGCGGAGATAAAGCGGCGTCTAATTTCTATGTTGACCTCTTCCATGGTAAATGGTTCCCCGGATAAGGCAAGTTGGTTGACTACGGAAATGGAAAGTTCAGTTTCGGTTAGTGTTTTCATGAGAGTTATGGTTTATAAGTGATGCCGAGTTTGAGCAGAGCTTTCCCGTCACAGTACCAGCTATAGCCAGCACTGGCGAATATATTCCATTTTGGGGTGAGCGGTTGCTTGTATTTGAAATCAACCAGCGGTCCCCAGGAATCATAATAAAGTACAGCGCCAGTCGCCGTAAACCGCGAATAGCTAAAATCCAACGACTGCCAGAAAAAACGAAATCCCCAGTTAAAGGGTTGGACTTTTTCTCCCGGTATGCCCGCTGAAACGCCAGACCAGGTCATAGCGGTTATGGAAAATTTTTCTCTTTGGATGGGGGCGACAAAACCCATAATTCCCATAACTGGTACGTTTAAGAAGTACTCGAAGGAGGGACCAACGCTGATGCGCTTACCTATCCCCTTAAGATAGACAATGTACATATCACTTGCGCTTATTGATATGTTGATGACGTCATTTCCCCTGGCGAAATTCGCTTCAGCGAATACGCCATTAGATAATGGCCCTTCACCACTGGAAAGGGAAATGGAGGATAGTTTAATTTCTTTTTTTGCTTCTGTTTGAGAAAAAGCGGACAATGTCTGTAAAAGGAGGATGGCTGACGCCAAAAGCAGGTTGATTCTTTTCATGGATTATTGTTTGTTTATTGGTTAATATTCAGTTTTCAAAGAATTAAAAAATATATCATTTCATTTAATTTTTGTCAAGAGTTAAGAAATAAAATCCTATTAAATTGGCTAATAAAGCTCACCTTGATTTTTTCCCTAAAAATGTTAATATAAAGTCAATTAAAGAAATATTAAAAGGCGAGCCAAAAGCTCGCTTCTAATTGCTAAAAGACTATGCAAATCACCAAAAAAGATTTAGAAAAATCACAAATTGAATTAACCGTGGAATTAAGCACGGAAGAGTTTGCGCCTTATATTGAAAAAGGTGCGCTTAAGGTTGCCGAAGAAGTAAAAATCGAGGGTTTCCGTAAAGGTAAAGTTCCTCTGGAGATTTTAAAGCAAAAAATTGGCGAAATGACGATTTTGGAGGAAGCCGCTAATATTGCAATCCGAAAAACAATCGACGAAGCGGTCGAAAAAAATACGATGGAGCGCCAGGCAATCGGCCAACCCCAAGTTAATATTACTAAGTTGGCGCCGAATAATCCTTTAGAATATAAAGTTATTGTTTCACTTTTACCGACGATAGCTTTAGGAAAATATAAGGGCTTAAACTTAAAAGCGGAAGAAGCAAAAATTGATGATAAGGAATTAGAAAAAGCGTTAAATGATTTACGCGAAATGCGCGCTCAGGAAGTTCTGGTTGAACGCGGTGCCGGGGCGGGAGATAAAATAACGATTGACGTCAGAATGTCTTTGGACAAAGTTCCGCTTGAAGATGGCGATCATAAAGAATTGGCGATAATTTTGGGTAAGGATTATTTTGTGCCCGGCTTTGATGATAAAATGATGGGTATAAAACAGGACGAAGAGAGAAATTTTGAATTGCTTTATCCGGAAGATCATCATCAAAAAAATATTGCCGGCAAGATGGTTGAATTTAATGTTAAAGTCAAAGGTGTCTACGAAAGAAAGCTCTCGGAATTTAATGATGAGTTTGCCGGTTTCTTCCGTTTGAAAAATATGGAAGAACTAAAAACTAATTTAAAGGAAAGTTTACTCCAGGAGAAAAAACACAATGTCGACATGCGCAATGAGTCCGAGTTGATCGGTAAAATTGTGGATGACACTAAATTCGGCGATTTACCGGACACGATTATTGAAAGCGAAAGCCGCAACATGATGATGGAGCTCGAACAGAGCGTTGTGCGCCAAGGCGGAAAATTTGAAGATTATTTGGGCCACCTTAAAAAAACTAAGGAGCAATTAATCTTGGAAATGATGCCGAACGCCGTGAAGCGCGTCAAGTCGGCGCTTGTCATTCGTGAGCTCGCGATAGTTGAAAAAATTGCCCCGGCCCATGAAGATATCCATAAAAAAATTGATGAGCTTGAAGCCCAGTATAAAGATAACGCGGATATCATCAAAATGATTCACGAACCTGATTATCATAATTCTTTAAATAACATTTTAACTAACGAGAAAGTAATCGCGAAATTAAAGGAATGGAATTATGCCCCAACTGGCGATAAACAAAAAAGCTAACTTTGACTACCAGATTCAAGATAAATATGAAGCGGGCTTGGTTTTATTTGGCCATGAAGTTAAGGCGGTACGCGCCGGGCAGGTAAGTCTTAAAGGAAGTTTCATTAGTATTCGTACGAAAAACGGCCATACGGAATTATACTTAGTTAATTGTCAGATATCTCCCTATAAAAGCGCCGGTCCGATGCCCGACTATAATCAAATGCGGGAGCGTAAATTGCTTTTAAAGCGTCAGGAAATTGACCATTTATTAGGCAAGAAACAGACCGAGGGCTTGACACTAATCCCCCTAAAAATATATACTAATCATAGTTTTTTGAAGTTGGAATTTGCTATCGCGAAAGGTAAGAAAAAGTATGACAAACGAGAAACTATCAAAAAAAGAGATATCGACCGCCGCTTAAGATCGTTAACAAAGAGAAGTTAAGCAAAGAAAAAGGCTGATTAGGGGATGCCAGGCATCGACAGTCGGAGCTTTTTCTAAATATTCAAAACGCGCCTAGCTAATCGCGTTAAACTGGCTAAAAAAATACAAATGCCAAAACGGCAAGAGCATTCACTTGGTTAACTCCGAGCTATGCTCCAGTTATGGCCTAATTAATAAGGCTATAACCATCGGCGGATCGTGAGTCTTCATAACGGTCAACCGGTGTCATTCAATTGAAGATAGATATTATTTGCGCCTGACGAGTAATATCGAATCAAAATCGGGATCGCTTCAATCGCTTTTGTGTGGTTTTTGATGATTGAAGTTAAAAAAACGAAATCACTCTATTTTTGTAAATGTATTTAGGAAAACCGATTGGACATGGGTTCAAATCCCATCATCTCCACATTGCCGCGGTGGCGGAACTGGTAGACGCGCTGGACTTAAAATCCAGTTGTAGCGATACAGTGCGGGTTCGATTCCCGCCCGCGGCACTAGTAAGCAAGTTAAACGATACGCGGGTATCGTATAGTGGTTATTATGCGACCTTGCCAAGGTCGAGAGACGGGTTCGATTCCCGTTACCCGCTCAATAACAAAAAAGACTCCTCTTGGAGTCTTTTTTGTTATTGATAGGAAGAAGAACGGGAATCGAACAGGTTGGAAGCGAGATATGAGCCGAGACGGAAGGCGAGGCGAGTAATCGAGCGTCGGACGAATATCTGGGGGATATTCGGATGCCAACCCTGGACAAGTGAGCGAGGCGCAATTCTGGCGCCGAGTGAGCGCGAGGATGGGGATTAGTAAGCCAGATAAATAGAGCTTGAAAGTACTTTTTATTATTTAAAGCGTGAATTACAGTAGCAAAGCCGGCTTGATTCATACGTTTTATATTTACCTAAATTTGTATAATTACGTTTCATAAATCATGCTTGGCATTGCATTAAGATTGAATTTAATTTTGTAAAATATTATATAGTTATTGTCAAGATTTATTTAAAGGAAGCTCTGGTGTAAACTTATGATAATAATTAAAATACTAAATATGCCGCCCGAAAATTTCTGTAATTTTTTAAATATTCCTTTTTATTTGAAATATGAATTTTGGTTGACCATCGCTAGTATTGCATTTGCTGGATTTGCGTTATTCGAAACAATGAAATTAAGAAAGGAATCGCAAAGGCAAAATATACTCGCCAAACAGCCATATCTATCCCTTAAACTAAAAAAAGATGAAGAAAATAAAAGCTCTAAGCAGATACTTGTAAATAATTCTCTGAACCCTGCCTTTAATATATTTGTTCTTTTTGGAAGTGCTGATAAATATTTAATCACAAAAGAAGGTGGCGTTATTAGCTCGCTGGGCCCAAACGAAAGAAGGCAGATTAATGATGATGAGTTAACCACGATAAATAGATCTGCTATTTTGGAAAGAATTAAATTTTTGAATAAACTTATAAATAAGTTTGAAACTAAAAGCACAAGTTTTCACGCTATTTTCTATGAAGATATATTCGGAAATAAAATGTATTCAGTTGGCTTGCCTTCATTGATCATGGAAAATGGGTATAATGGTTTTTTTAATGTAGGGTATGTTGAGGGTGCGAGGACAAAAAATAGAACTGTTATCATATAAGTATGCTAAATAAATGAGTGTTGCACTAAAGTTTAAAGAATTTCAAAAAGAATCAAAAAGGGCCCAATATGGGATAGGCCATGAGTTTGGTCTGATTTTATCATTAATTGATTTTGGGAATGTTGATTATTGGTATGAATTTGATAATTTTAATCGAGATGGAAAAGCCTTAAAGGATAACGAAAAGTTAAATGTTGACCTAGAATATTTAAAACAATTCTGTGATTTATTTTCTTATAATTCAAAATTTTATTTTGGTTTGGATTCTAAGAAAAAAGAATCAATACATTTAATAGCTTCAGCTAGAAATTTTTTTGGTAAAACGAATGTTGTAACAAAAGAAATACAATATATACAACATTATTTAAATGATTTAGAAAAAAAGGAGAATACTCGCTCGGTAACTTACGATATTCATGGACAATATATAAAAATACCAAAGTGCAATTTTGATGTAGAAATCTGCATTGATGCCATTAGATTGGCTGATAAATATGACACCCTATGTTTATTTTCCGGAGACGCTGACTTTACGGCGTTGTTAAGATTTTTAAAATATCAAAAGAAGAAAATAATTTTGATTAAAGGCGGGCGCGTGCTTCATAGTTTAGTAAAAGCCTCCGATTTAGTCATTAATGCTCAGGAAATAAAAAATGAATTAGTCTTTATAAAGCAAAAATCCCGCCGATAGGCGAGATTTGCGGATCTCGGACCCGAATCCACGGGCAGGGCAATAAAAATTTATTGCAATTAAAATATACAATAATAAATTTGTATTGTCAAGGAAATCATAATTTTTTTATCCGCTCAAGATATTGCCGCTTTTAGAATAACAGTCCAAAATTCTATCGGGTAACTACTTATTAGTTTTAATTAACCTTTCAGTATTTAGTTTTTTTATATAGGCATCATAGCGTCTGTATGATTTTTCTTTTGCAATTAGGCTCCTTTTTTCTTTTACATTTGTATTACTATCTTTTAATTTTTCTTTTACAAAACTTCTTTTTCTAAGCGTATTTGCGCCAGCAATGACTTTATTCCTACAAAGCTTTAGGCCTAAATGTTCTACATTTCCTGTCGTATATGATGAAATATTTTTTTTGTCGTTTAATAAAAGCGAATGGTTTGTGTCGTAGTTTTTTAAAATACTCTCAATTTTATCATAAACCTCATTCATTAAATCCTCACTAACGTTATATGCGCTAATTCCGATGTCATCAACATATATGGTTAATCTTGGGTTATGGCCCTTAAGCATTTTTTTAACAGCCCAGCTAACTCTTAAAAATAAATCTAAATTACACAATGTTGCAAGCCTGGTTGATGTGGCAAACCCCCGAGCAATGGTTTTTCTTTTTGAATTACTATTTTTTTGTCCGACTGACACGCAACACAAATTAGCTATTAATTTAGAAGCTTTTTTGCTACACCCACATTTATTATTTAGAAGGATTTCAATACGTTTGCTGTCATTTTGTTCAAAAAAACGTCTAATGTCTGCCCCAAGCTTAATTCTTTTTCGATGGCCACCAAGCAAACTAAGACTTGCCTGTATGTGATTTTTTTTCGAGACTCCGCCAAAAATAAAATCGGGTAATATTTTATCAGTGGGGGCTAAAACTTTTTTATTAATTAAATTTAATAATTTACCGAGAGGGTTGCCATATGAGGTTCTAACGTATTTTTCATTTTTAAAATCAGATGCTTTTATGTTGTCTCTCCAATATTTGTCATAATTAGCCAAAACGTCATTAATTAAAATTAGCGCCTCACCATGGGTAAAATTACTTCCTGATATTCTTTTTGCTAATTCATTCTTGCTTCTGATATTTATATTGGGATAACGATTATTTTCTGGCATATTTTTTTAAATTTTTCGCTTTTTTGCTTATTAGTGATATTTGCAATTTTTCACCTAATTTTATCATTTCTTCTTCTATTTTAGTTAAGCTGATTTTACTAATATCAATATTTCCATATAAAAAAGGGGTGATCGAATTAGGATGCACCTCAAGTTTGTCAGCTAAATTCAATATAAATTTTTTAGATATTTCTTTTTGTCCAGATTCTATCATCGAAACCAATACCGTAGAAACAGAAAGAGCGTTCGCAAGCTCCTCTTGAGTCAATCCACTATTTTTTCTAATTTCTTTTAATAATTCAGGGAATGATACCATAAAGAGATTACAGGGCGACTATTTTATGAGGTCTACGATGATATGGGCAATCTGCAAAAGTATTTGCATTATTACACATAATCTTCGCGTGTTTTTCATAAATAGCCGCCCCTAAAATTGAAGGGCACAAATTAAAACTTTTAACTTTGGCTTTCATAATCATATGGGTTTAGTTATTATTTGAATAATAAGGGACCTTTATAAAAATGATTACCTAATTTTCTTGTGACCATCATCACCGTGGTACCCTCCAACAATAAACTTTGATGATCAAAAGATTATCAAGCAATCACTGTCAGAACATGAATGTTAGCTGTATATTATTTATAAATAATTAATATATGCGCTAAAAGTTCTGCGCTAGAGCAAATGTAGCATTAGTCTTATTAGCGCAAAGCATTGAGCATGGCGTTATAATAAGATGACACATTAATTTACTCTCCCGGAAAAAATCTTTCCTTTTAAGATAGCAAAGAGAAAGAGACAGATATCAAGATGGATATCTAAAATAACGGTTAAGCGTAGTCACAAAATTTTAATTTGTTAATATACTATCCTAGTTAATATATTATACTTTTTGTATAAGTATGTCAAGGGTGTCCATGGGGTGTGCTCCTGGCAAGCACACCAAACTCCCCAATATTAAAGATTGAGTTAAATTACCCCCTTCCTATATTGCCTCCCCACAAAAAATTGCGCCGCCATTGTGATCGAAAAGTGATAAATTTCTTTTTTTGTGATAATAGTCAAAAACTACCCTAACCATAAGGTAGTTTTTTGTACCCCCAAAACCCTATTTCCTTGAATCTTATTAATAGTTGACTAAAATAGAGCTATTATGATATATTTTTTTGTCATACAAATAATGTCGAACCTTTAAAATTTATAGCCATGAAAAGCAAAACTGTATTACTAATTGAACCCAATCGGAGTATTCGGGAAAACCTGAAAAACTCCTTGGAGGCCATCGGCGATAAAGTGTTTATTGCCAAGGACGAAGATGAAGCATTGGGTGTTTTAAAAGGGAATGAAATAGATGTAATTATAATTGAGCCTCTTTTAAATACTGATTTTTTGAGTAATAAAAAAGAGTTCATAAGAAATGTTTTGTCTGGTGGCACTGGTGCCGTATTAATAAGCAACATCAGGACAGCTTATAGGAAAAAGTTTGATACAATATTCTACACGGTAGTTTCCGCAAGCAAACTTTTCGCTATTAGCCCCGAATTAGAAGATGTTATTTACATTCGCAAGCCGCAGTCCACTGAATTCATAATTCTGGTAGTCCATAGTGAGGGAGGGTAGTCAATCGAATCAAAGAAACAAATAGGAAACCAAAATGACAGGATTCGTTCAAACAACCATAAAAACTTAACCATGAAAGAGCCAGTTAATTCACCAAAACATTTCCACGAATCAATTGTGGGCGTAATCGAAAAATGCAAGGACACGGACGCGCCATTATTGATCGACCTGATTACCGGTACAAAAATTGTAAATAATTACGATGCCATCGTTTGGGCCTTGTCAAAAAAGGCTGCGGTATTTGGAAAAGCTTACATAGACCTGGTTAATAGTGTCATTCTGCAAAAAACAAATGATTATCATCTATTTATGAATGACGCCGATAACCTCGAACAAGCATTAGAATTTGGCTTTGAATTTCTCCCCCTTGGATCGGAATATTTAGGACCAAGAAGGAAAATCCGATTAATGCGAAATTGTCTGGTTACGGGTTCTCCAATGGTGGCTGAAATTGCAGTAATTGATGCTGAAGCGAATGATCGGCGTATAGTGCTTACTGCCGCCTGGGGAAAAGATGATAAAATTTATCGCTTCCAAAAAAATTGGCCGGGCGATATCAAAGACTGGTCTGATAAGTGGTAGCAATTTGCACCAACAATAAAAAAGATTATAAATCGAAGGGGAACTAATAAAGTTCCTCTTTTTTAATAGCTTATAAAAAACGCCATTTTTGGTGGCGTTTGTTGTGTGTCTAAGGAGACGACTGTTTTTAGGTTTCTAAATAATCAGCCAGAGCGTCTTTTGAGATTTTGCTTAAGCAAAGTCCAACTGTCTGGCCCTTGGTGGCGGAGTTGACCTCATCATGAAAGAACTCAATTCTTTTAATGTGTTCTTTGATTGGTGTTTTATAACCGTTTTCGATTTTGACGTCATCTCCTTTAGAGATGGTGCCATTAGTGACTTCACCTACGGCCATAAGTCCGCAGGTCTCTTGCTGTACTTGGTACACGGTAACCAGAGAGCCGTCTGTAGTGACCATAATAAATTTGAGATTCATGGGACTTTCTTTTTTTTAAATATTTATAAAGTTCTAACTACAAATTAACAAAAATGGTGGTACCTGGCAAGCGACCCGACTATTATTTTTAGAAAAGTATAAATAAAAAACGCCATTTTTGGTGGCGTTTGCTTTCTGCACTCGCGATGAGCCTACTGACTTTTATTAATTAAATAATCAATCAGAGCACTTTTAGAAGTTTGGCCTAAACAGACTCCGACAAGTTCTCCTTGGATAGCGCCTCGGACTTCCTCGTGGTTTTTTTCAATTCTTTTTAGCCCATCGTAGATTGGCATCTTGTCGGCATTCTGGATACTGATCATTTCTCCCTTACTGAGACCTCCGCTTGTGATTTTGCCCACAGCTACAAGACCGCATGGTTTTTGCATTATTTGGTCAACATCCATGACTCCTCCGCTTCCGGAAATTAGCTTAAATTTTAGCTTCATCGCTCAATGTATTTTTGGTTAATATTAGGAATGAACTAAATGTAAATTAACAAAAAAGATGAAATATTGCAAGAACCAAACTTCCCCTTTTAAATTATGATATAATTAATCTATGAATATCCAATTACAAAATCTCGTAAAAGAATTATTAAGCCTCCATAAACTATTGCTTGACGGGCAGCGGGCGGAATATGAATTAAAAAATGGAGTAGTCTTAAATAATAATGATTATTTTAATTTGGTCGTTAACCATTCCGACTTTAAGTGGTTGCGCGCGCTTTCGGAAGTGATTGCTATAATTGATGAGGAATCGGAACAAGGCGAAGATAATAAAGATAAAGTCAGCGCGCTCTTAATGAATTTAGAAAAAATGCTAAGGGCCGAAGGGTCTGAAGATGAGTTTTCCCTTAAGTTTCGCTCGGCTTTGGCCGGCAGTGATATTTTAGCAGACCGGAAAGAATTGGTACTGACAAAAATTAAAGAATTGCTTCGTTAATTTCAAAATAAGCAAAACAAAAAGCAGGCTCCCACCTGTTTTTTTGTATTGAAAAGCTTTTGGGATATTACTCTGAAAAAGTTTAACGCCGGACGAAGATTGTTTCACCATTGTCGGTGAGCGGAGCGGAAACGGTTACTTGTCCGGAGTCATCCTTAGAAATCATATAAGTAATCCCGTTCGTCGAACCGCCGGCCGGATCTATCGGCAGGACGCTTAAATATTTTTCGTTAGCGGTTAAAACGGAGAGATTAATTAGTCCGGCGCAGTTGCCTCCCGTTTTGCAGATTTCAGTCGAGGTGGCGGTAATAGTTCGGGGAAGCGTACCGTGATTATCAGCTGCATATTGTGAAACCGCGTCAAGAATTCGGCTGACATCGACGCGCCTTTGCATATTGTTTTTGTCGCCCAGCTTGTCGCCGGGGTTAAAAGCAAAAACCGCCACGCCCGTTAAAATAAAAAGGGCAGTTATAACCAGTAGGACCTCCAAAAGGGCAAAGCCCCGATAATTAGAATTTTTCATAGGATTAAGATTAAAGTATGGGGATTGAACCCACTTAATATTATAACACACCATATTACCTACTTATTGACTAAATTACTAAAATATGTTATATTTAAGTTAGACATTGCGTCATATATTGATTAAAATAGAGGAGACACATATTAATCATTTGAGCCCATGACTAAGGATAAGAAACACAATCAAAAATCGCTTGAACCGGAGTGGCAGGATCGGCTTTTATTAGAAAGTCTGGTCGCCCAGATTTTACCCGAGCTTATTACTTCCGAACCGGCCAAGGCCGATCAAGTTATTGCCGCCCTGAAAAATGATAAATTAAGTTTAGCTGATTTTTTAATTACTTATCCCGAATATAGCGCTTTAAAAATAAATAACCGCGCCTTGATTGAAAAAAGATTTTCTCATCCCTCAGCAAAAAAGACGGAGGGGTTTTTCCCCTTGGTAAATATTAATCATCAGATTTTGCGCTATTTATGTGAACTCATTAAAGAGAGAAATATTTTAGATATTCCGGAAGACAAAGAATATAATTATCAGCTGCGCGTTTCTCTTTATAATAATTTTAATCGTTATTTGAATTTGCTACTTACGAAAATTTCGGCCGAAGACCAATTATCTTTGGGTCAGCGCTTGATTGGTATTTCTGACAAAGATGAACTATTGGGCGTACTCGCCAATCGTCTCGGCCAAAAGCCGAATGAAATAATTAATAATTTTTTGAATTTAGGACTTAAATAATCTATAAATATATGAGTTTCTTGGAAAAATTCGGATTAGGAAAAAGCGAACAGACGACAAGCGCGCCAGAAAATATTAGTTTCCCGGAAAAAGATATAAACGTCATGCCGACTGTCGAGGATTTTCGCGTTATTTTGGAGAATGATAAAGATATTAGCGTTGAAGAATTAGAGGCCCTAACCGGAGTAAATCCGGCGGAGTTCTTGCAAACCCTAACCGGCGAGGAAAATATAAATATTAGAGATATAAAAGATTTTCATGAAAGAATAAGCGCGGCACAGGCTGAAGCGCCCGAAGAATATAAAGACAGTAACTTAAGAAAATTAGCGAACAATAATTTCGTTAAGGCGGGAGTCTTATCCTTAATTTTATTTTTAAAGTTCGCGCCTCACGCCGAAGCCGCTCATAGCGATAAGCCCAGCGATGCCAAAAAATATAATACCGAGGCGGCGAAGAAAAGTGAAACAAAAATCGATGGGGGCGATAAAACCTATCATTATGACGGCACCAGTCCGGACGCCAATAAATCCCTGGAAAGACTGGCAAAACTTGATTTAACTAATAGCTACGAAACCGATAAAGCTGATATTTCGGCTGAGAGCCAGGCAAATATCGAAGCCCAAGTTCATGATTTTTTGGCCGGGATTAACCCCAATAATTATCATGATTTAATGACGAAGGTTTGGAAAATATCCGGTTCGAGCGACCAGCGTTTAACCAATACTTGGGAAGGGGGCAACGAAGAATTGACGAAGGCGCGTATCGCGGCCGCCGAGCAAATTATTAAAGCAGCGATTAATAATTTTGATTATTCTCATTCCGGCTTTAGTGAGGAACAAATTGCCGGCTTAAAAGATAAGCCGTTTTCTTATGATATTTTTGAAAGTAAAAATGGCCAGGAAAAGGGAGTTACTTATCTGACTGACTTAAAAAATCCCGATTCAAAAACCGGTGATAATTATACTTCACAAGAAATAAAAGAAATCCAAGAAAAAGATCCTCAGAAATATTTTGCGCTCTTAGAGAAATGCCGCTATATAAATGTAAATTTAATGGCGGAGAGCGATAATATGCCAAAGATGGAAAATCGACCGGCCGAATTAACGCCGCATACCGGTGAGCTTAAAGCCCTGGAAAATAAAATCCCGGAGCTGAGCGGCTATAAGTCGGTGATGATTTTAGAAGATAATAGCGCTTCGATGCAAGGCTCAAAAGAAGCCCTGGCCCAGTATTTAGAAGACAATTACCAAGCAAACACTAAAGTTTCCACCGCTTCGTATTCGGCGACTTTAGATAATTTTAAACCCGCGCAAGATATGCGTGACGCCTCGCAGTCTCTGCGCCAGATGCGTAGCATCGGTAGTTCTAACGAGAGAACAATCGATTGTTCGATTAAAGCGATGCAATTATTTCAGGCTCAAGAAAAAGCAGGGGATGGTTTATTTTTATGCGGAACGGATGAGGCGCTTCAAAAAGTATCCTTTAACGATTTGATGACTCTGCAAAAATTGGGAGCAGAAAAAAATACGGACATTCAATTTTTAATCATCCATACGGAAAAGGGCAACAGAATAACGGAGAACATTCCGCTTGAAGAAGTGATTAAAAATTTCACTGACTCCGAGGGGGTATTCGAGAAGACGAAAGCGCGCTTAGAGCATTATGCCAACCTTAAGACCGTGAGTGAACATACCCGCGCCGAGTTCCAAGCCAGGTTAAATAATCTGAGCGATACCAAATTTACCATGAATAAATTAGTGATTGATAATGGGGAAGGCGGCGCTAAGGAAATACAGCTGGTTGCGTATTAAAGATAAGGAGACTTGACACAAATTTTTAATTGTCGTATAAATATTAATTGACTTATTTGTCTAAATAAGTCAATTTTATTAATTGTAATTTAAAAAATCAAAAACCATAAATACCACCCAAATCATGAAAAGTAAATTATTATTACTCGGCTTACTTATTAGTACCGTCGTCCTGGGGCAAACGTCTCAAGAAACAGCTCGGGATATCCTGGGCGATCGCTTTGTTAGCCAGGCAGAAGCTCTGACCGCTTGGCATGAGCCCAATAGGGCAGAATTGCCTATCCCTTACTCGGTTGAAGTATTGGCTAAGTGCCGGGGAGAAAGTGTCCGCGGAGAGGCGGACTATTACTTGGTCCCAAGTTTGGGGCTTAACGAGAAACAGCTCGGCACATTCTGGAGCATAAAGTCTCCCGATTTGCCGCTTAAAGCTGGTCAGTCAGGCTGGCTGCTGATTAATTTCATGCGCAACCGCTTTCTTCATTTTTCTTGGACCGAAGAAAAGAAGGAAATGACGGAAGAGGGCATGAAAATGTTAACTCCATACGAATACTTAGAGGCCGTTGCGACCATTAGCTTGGTGAAGAGGGTAGATAAAGGGACTAATTTTGAGAAATTTTATTTCTCACCCGAAACCCTCCCCCCGGACAACAACGGCGTCGAAGGCGACTTTTACTCTAAAAGTAAAACAGTAATCTATTCGACTAATGTATTGAAACGGGAGGCTCTAATCATAGATTTTCCGAAGGAAGACTTTATGAGCGAATCGCTGAAGCCGAAAGAAATTTCTTTTTTAATCTTTGCTCGCGGGCAAAACGAAGAAACTATAATTGAGTTTCAGGAACCATTGGTCTCACTTTATGGCAAGAGGGATGTCAGTTACGAAGTAACCAGTATCGGCAGCCTCTAATAAAGACTAAAACCACATTTACAGCTCTCTGAATAACAGGGGGCTTTTTTATTGACAGAAAATGGATTATCCCCTATACTGTTAGTAATTAATTAAATATTCACCTATAAGAAATCTCCTGGATTAGACGGCCATAGCGGCCTAGGTGGCCAGGGGCCTGATCGCAAGATCGGGTTAGGAAATCTTTTTTATTATATGGAAGACAAAAAAATTGAAGAAATGAGCGAATTTGAAAAATTGCTCGAAAAAGACGATATTAAAATTCCGCAGGTCGGAGGTATCGTTAAGGGCAGAGTGGTCGCCGCTTCTAAATCAGAAGTGATGTTGGATATCGACGGTGTCTTAATGGGCATTGTGCGCGGACCGGAGCTCTATAATGAGGTTGAAGAATTTTCTAATTTAAAACCGGGCGACGAAATTGAAGCCGCGGTTATTGACGATGAAAATGAAAACGGCGAATTGGAATTATCTTTTCGTTTAGTTGGCCAGGAAAAAGCCTGGAACACTTTACGCCAAGCTTTCAAAGACAAAACGGCCGTTAAAGTTAAAATCGTGGATGCAAATAAAGGCGGCTTGCTTAGCCGTTACTGCCAGATTGACGGCTTTTTGCCCGTTTCTCAGTTAGCACCGGAAAATTATCCGCGTATCTCGGGCGGCGATAAGAGTAAAATTTTAGAAAAATTAAAATCTTTTGTCGGTCAAGAATTTGAAGTGACTGTTATGACTCTAAGCGAGGAAGACAACAAGGTTATTTTCAGTGAAAAGGATGTTTGGAACAAAAAACAAAAACCGGCGCTCGATAAATATAAGATTGGCTTGCAGGTTGAAGGTAAAATTACCGCGATTACCAATTTTGGCGTCTTTGTTTCTTTCGGTGAAAATATTGAAGGCTTAATCCATATCTCCGAATTAGCTTGGCAGAGAATCGACTCTCCGAGCGAGATGTATAAAGTCGGCGATAAAATTAAGGCGGAAATTATCACTATCGACGGCGCGAAGGTTTTCTTAAGTGCGAAAAAACTTTTGCTCGATCCGTGGTTAGAGGCCAGTGCAAAATATAAAACCGGGCAGATTGTTTCCGGAACTATTCTCAAAATTAATCCTTTCGGTTTATTTGTTAAACTTGACGAAGAGATTCACGGTTTGGCTCATGTCAGCTTGTTAAATCTTGACGGTAAAGATAAAATTACCGATTTATATCAGCCGGGTGAAGTTAAAGACTTCGAAGTAGTTAGTATCTCTCCGGCAGAACATCGTCTCGGTCTGAAGTTGGCCGGTGAAGATGCTAAAACGGCTAAACCGAAAGCGGAAAAAGCGGAGAAAGCAGTAAAAACAAAAAAGAGCACTGAAAAGGAAGAAGTCGCTACCACCGAGACAAAGGAAAAGGAGGAAAAAACTGAAAAGAAAGAAAAAAAAGTAAAAGCGGTTAAGAAAGATAAGTAAAAGACCTGAGACGCAACAATTTATTGTTACTTAGACTGCCCGCTCGGGCAGTCTTTGTTTTTTGAGCCAGGCGACGATATTTGAAGTTGAGGGCGTATTAAGTTTTAGCGTTGGATTGCCAAAAACGCGATTATTACTTATAATAAAAATACTAATATAAGTCTAAATACATGAAAAAATTAATCAGAAATTTTCTCGTCCTCTTCGCTGTTTTCCTACTCATAGCGGCCCTTTTTAGTACTTTTTCCGCATCAAATAACGCTCCTAAAAAAGTCGGGACCGAAGCCTTAATTAACCAAATTAATAGCGACCAAGTCGGCGCAATTGTCGTTAGTGGGAACGATTTATTGGTAACGCTTAAAGACTCAACTAAAGAAACAATCCGCAAAGAAGCCAACGACACCTTGTCTGGCCTGCTTAGTAACTATAAAGTCGATCCGGCAAAAATAACAGCCATTAATATCTCGGTTAAAGACGAAAGCGGCTGGGATTATTTCTTGGTTAATATTTTGCCCTTCTTAATCCCCTTTGTCTTAATCGGCGGTTTTGTTTTTTTCATGCTGCGCGGTATGCAAGGGGCGAATTCTCGTGCCATGAGCTTCGGTCAATCGACGGCCAAGGATTTTAAGCCGGATGAAAAAAATCGCACGACCTTTAAGGACGTTGCCGGCGCTAAGGAGGCTAAGGAAGAATTAAAAGAAATTGTCGAATTTTTACGTTTCCCTAAAAAATTTCACGAGCTCGGTGCGAAGATACCGCGCGGTGTTTTATTATTAGGCGCGCCGGGAACCGGTAAAACTCTTCTCGCCCGCTCTGTAGCCGGTGAAGCGAAAGTTCCGTTTTTTCATATGTCGGGCTCAGAATTCGTGGAAATGTTCGTCGGGGTTGGTGCCTCTCGGGTCCGCTCCTTATTTGATAAAGCGAAAAAAAATGCGCCCTGTATTTTATTTATTGATGAGATTGATGCGGTTGGACGCCGCCGTGGTTCCGGCTTAGGCGGTTCGCATGACGAAAGAGAGCAAACTCTTAACCAGATATTAGTGGAAATGGACGGTTTTGAACCGACTCAAAATATAATTGTGATTGCCGCGACTAATCGTCCGGATGTGCTGGACCCAGCCTTACTTCGTCCGGGTCGTTTTGATCGTCGCGTGATGATTGATTTGCCGGACTTAAAAGATCGGGAAGAGGTGCTCTTAGTCCACGCGCGTAAAAAACCGCTGGCTAAGAATGTTGATTTGAAAAAAATTGCGCAAAGAACGGCCGGTTTTTCCGGGGCGGACTTAGCCAATATTTTAAATGAAGCCGCTATTCTGGCAGCGCGGGGGGATAAAAAAGAAATAGTGAATGAAAATTTATTTGAAGCGATTGAAAAGGTCATGATTGGTCCGGAGAGAAAAAGCCGGGTGATTACCGATAATGAGAAAAAAATTACGGCTTATCATGAAGCCGGCCATGCTTTAGTTTCTCACTTTCTGCCGGATGCCGACCCGGTTCATAAGGTTTCCATAATTTCACGCGGCTCCGCCGGCGGTTATACTTTAAAAGCGCCAGCGGAAGATAGGCATATGCACGCCAAGTCCGAGTTTATCTCAGAAATCGCCGTGCTCTTGGCCGGGCATCTCGTGGAAAAGAAAATTTTTGGAGAGGTGACAACCGGTGCGACTTCGGATCTGCGTCGGGCCACGGCTTTGGCCAGAAGCCTGGTGACTGATTACGGGATGAGCGATCACCTCGGTCCGCGTACTTATGGCGAAAAAGAAGAAATGATATTTTTAGGGAGAGAAATCCACGAACAACGGGATTATAGTGAAAAAGTCGCAGAAAGAATCGATGAAGAAATTACCGGCTTCATTAAACAGGGCGAAGAAAAAGCCCAGGCGATTATCGATGGCCAAAAAGAACAGTTAGAAAAGATTGTGGCTACCTTAATGGAAAAAGAAACGATTGAAAAGGATGAATTTGAGTTAATTGTCGGTCCGAAACCGAAAGCCGCGCTTAAAGCTTAAGCATTTTAATTTGACTAATAACGTCTTTACGTTATACTAAATGAGTAATCATTAATTTTTAATATTTTATGGCAAACCCAAAGAAACAAAAAACCCACGCAGCGACACATAAAGGCCGTGCCCATTTAGCCTTAAAAAAAATCACTTTAACTAAATGCCCGAAATGCGGAAAAATGAGAAAACCTCATACTGTCTGCACTTTTTGCGGTACCTATAAAGGACGCCAAGTTCTTAAAGTTAAAACAAAAACAGCCAAGAAATAATAATATTTATGTCTAATCGACACTTAGCCCGGACGATCGCTCTGCAGACTTTGTTTGCTTGGGATTTTAACGGCAAAAAGGATAGCGATATTGAGCGCTTAACAGCGGAAAATTTTGCTAACTTTGCGCCAAATTTTGATGACGGCGGATTCGTGAAGGATTTGGTCGCCGGTGTCCGCGATAATCTGGCCAAGATTGATAAGTATATTGTTAAATATGCGACGGAATGGCCGCTTGATCAGATAACGACTATTGACCGCAATATTCTGCGCCTTGGTATTTTTGAATTACTCTATAGCCCGGTACCGCCCCGCGTGGTTATTAACGAGGCAATTGAAATCGCCAAGAGTTTTGGCGGCGATTCCTCCGGAAAATTTGTGAACGGTGTTTTGGGGGCGCTTTATAATGATGAACCGAATATCCAAAAACGGGATAATAAAGAGGAAGCGGACGCGGCAAAACTTGAAAACGAAAAAAATAAAGAAGAAAAGACCTTAGAGGCGCCACTTGTTTAGGCGTCTCTTGTCTATATTCAATTAGATTTATATGTCCAGCACTGATTTGGCCAAACTCGAGAAAAAATTAGGCGTTACTTTTAAAGACGAAAGTTTGCTGAGGCAAGCTATGGTCCACCGGTCTTATTTAAATGAGCACCCGGAATTTAAGATTGGCCATAACGAACGCTTGGAGTTTCTCGGCGATGCCGTTTTGGAAATTGTCGTTACGGAATTTTTATACCTTAATTTCACGACCACGCCGGAGGGCGATCTGACTAATTGGCGTGCTTCGCTCGTTAACGCCAAGATGCTTTATGAAATTGCGGCCGAACTTGAAGTGGAAAGTTATTTATATTTGTCTAAAGGCGAGTCGCGCGATAAAAATAAAAAATCCCGCCAATTTATTTTGGCTAATTCAATCGAGGCGATAATCGGTGCGATCTATTTAGACCAGGGAATTGAAGTCGCCAAGCAATTCATTTTAAAAAATGTTGTTTCTAAACTGGATGATATTTTGCGGAATCAGACTTATCTTGATCCGAAGTCGCGTTTTCAGGAAAAGGCTCAAGAACAACGCGGGATTACTCCGCATTATCAAATTATGGACGAGGTTGGTCCTGACCATGCTAAAATTTTTACGGTTGGTTTATATTTAGACGAAGAATTAATCGCGACCGGTAAAGGTTCATCGAAGCAGGAGGCGCAAGTCGAAGCCGCCGCGAGCGGTCTCAAAAAAATGGCTTGGTAAAATATATATGGATATAAATAATCTATTTAAATTGGCCGCAGAGAAAAAAGCATCGGATATCCACTTGCTCTTTGCTCATAATCCGATTTTGCGTATTGACGGCCAGTTGCGGGACATTAATGACGTAGTGCCGGAGGGCAACTTCGCCAAGTTAACGGCGCTTGATCTCGAGGGATTTTTAAATGTGCTTTTAAGTAAAGAGCAGAAAGCAAGATTTTTTGATAAACGTGATTTGGATTTTGGTTATCAAATTGAAAATATTCGCTATCGCGTTAACTGCGCATTCGAAAAAAATAATATCGCGATTGTCGCGCGGGTAATCGATGAGCACATGCCGACTCTTGATGATTTGGGCATGCCTCCGGTCGTTAAAGAATTATTGGATTCTCCCCAGGGCTTTATTTTAATTACCGGTCCGACCGGCTGCGGTAAATCAACCAGCTTGGCAGCCATGATTAATTATATTAATGATTCCCGGCGCTGTAATATCATAACGCTCGAAGATCCGATTGAATATATTTTTACCGCTAACCAAAGTATTATTTCCCAAAGACAACTTGGAACGGATATGCTTAGTTTCGGTTCCGGCCTTAAGCACGTGCTGCGCCAGGACCCTAATGTTATCATGCTGGGTGAAATGCGGGATCTCGAAACGATTTCCACGGCGGTTACTTTGGCGGAAACCGGGCACCTTGTTTTAGCAACCTTGCATACTTATAGCGCGGCTCAAACGATTGACCGAATTATTGATATTTTTCCGCCTTATCAACAAACCCAAATTAAATCTCAACTTTCGGCGGTCTTATCGGCCGTTATTTCCCAGCGCCTGCTTACCCGAAAATCCGGCGGACGCATCGCGGCGCGGGAAATTCTGCTTAATAACGGCGCGGTGGCGAATTTAATTAGAGAAGGGAAAATTGCTCAGATTAAAAGTACGATTGAAACCAATGCTTCAATTGGGATGATTACGCTCGACCGTCATATTAAAGATCTTTACGAGGCCGGAGAGATTAGTCGGGAAACCGCTATCCACCAGATGGAAGATCCAAATAAATTAGATAATTAGACGCCTAAAATAATTAGGAAAATAAAAAATGACCGGAGCGGTCATTTTTTTTGTGTAGGGGCGGAAGGGCGAAAAGTAAAATTAAATAGTTTTATTGAGGCAGCTTATAGCGGTAAAGATAGAAATACTCATCGGTGAGAGAAGGCTTTGTATTTTCTTTGAGGAATAATAAAGAGTGATCATATTGCCCGAGCGGCCAGGTTGATAATATTAAAACGCTACTAACCTTATTTTCCGGCTGCGCATAAAATTGCTCCATCTTATTTTTAATTAGCGGGTACGGCAGGAGCGGTGTGTATTTGGCGAGAACATCCCAAGTCATATAAGTTCCTTTTTCGCCGCGCTCCAGTTCATAGAAACTTTTCCCGGGAAGATAGGGCAGGAGGGCGCTACCGGCTATCGCTGGGTAGCTCACAATTTCTTCGTTAGTTAAATTATTGGCTATTAAATAATTAGCCATTTCTTTCGCTCCGGAATAATTAGTTTTCTGATTTTCATAGTAATAATAAATTCCATAAGCGGCGGAACCAATCAGGCAAGTCAGAAAAAAAACTAAAGCGGAAAAATTTATTAGTTTTCGGACGCTTGACCCTTTGCCGAGGCTAATACTTTCCTTAACCGGGCGGTAATAAAAATCAAGCCAGAAAGCAAAGAGGAAAACTATTAAAAAAAGTCCGTAGTGGCGCGGTGATCCGGAGTTTTTAAAAAGAATAATAAAACTAAGCCAGGCAGAGGACACGAAAAAAAGGAGTTGCGCCCTCCTTGTTTTTAAAAGGGTGAAGCCTAAAAAAATCCAGCCGGAGGCGAGTATCCAGAAATAGGCGGGAGAAATATAAGAGTTATCAAAAAAAGCCAAAAGCGCGGCCGAGAGTGCTCGCACTAAAGAGCTAAGACCATTAAAATGTAAGCCGTCATAAATTTGGTCGGGGTAAGGGAGAAGCATAAAAATAACCGCGACCTGTGACAGCAACATTAAAATAATACTGAAAAGGTATTTTCGCTCCTCGTGTTTATTTTGGAGGCTTTCAATAACGAAATAAAGTAAAAGTAAGGCAGAAAGAGCTAAGGCCTGAATGCCGCTCCAGGTGAAAGCTAAAATAGCTAAAGCGTAGATGAGCGGCCGCCGAAAACGGCTGGGATAAAGTAGGGCGATTAAAAATAAAGTCAGAATCATGAGGCCGTAATTTCTGGCCACGACCGAATACTCAAACAAAAAATAATAAGAAAAGGGCAGGATTAATTTTACGGATTTTGGCAGAGGCGAATAAAAGAGTAAAAGAAAGATGGCCAAAGCGGTAAATATGTAGTTTAGAATAAATTCGCTCGCGTAAGGCGCACCACTCGCGGCAAAAGGATATAATATAAAGTGCCATAAAGGCGGAGTACCTTCGTAGGGCAGTTGTTTGATTATCCCAATTGGATTTAAATCGCGCGCAATGAGCCAGCTTTGGGCTTCGTCCCGCCACGGCTGATGAATTATTGCGCCGTATAAGGTTATCGCCAAGTAAAAAACGAAAACTGCTATCAGTGCCAATTTTCCGGATTGCTTTTTGAAATGTAAAAATAAATTATTCATGATAATCATCTTCCGTATTAACCGCCCAGATATTACTTTTATCGATTTGGCCGCGGGCAATATTATCCACGGCCGTCAGGGCGCTTAAGATTGAGTGATCCATATTATTATAGCGGTGCTGCCCGTTGCGGCCGATTAAATAAAGATTGGAAATCGAGTCGAGATAGTTTCGCAGTTCGGGGAAACGGTTGTATGTTCCGAAATAAGCGGGGTAGGCCTGGGCTTGGCGGTAAACTGTCCCATCATAAAAATCAGTGCTTGACGCGATACCGATTTTTTCTAATTCAACTCTCGCTAAGTTTATTAAGCTTTCGTCATTAGCTGACCATAGTTCATCGTCTGCGTTGCAGAAAAATTCCGCTCCTAATAAGATTTTATCCCCCTCTTTTAAGAGCGCCGGACTAAAATTATTAAAAATATCGAGGCGACCAATTTTTACGCCTTCGTCGTGAATATAAATCCAATTATCAGAGATTAAGGGGGAAGAATTTTTTTTATTCGGTCCTGAACTAATATTTAATTTATTATAAATGAGGGCCACGAGGATTAGGTTGCGATAAACCAGGCCGGAAGCAATCTTTTTAATTTCCATAGGGGCGGCTTCCGTTTTGGCAATTAAGTCTTGCAGCGCTTGCGTAGAAAAATAATAATCTCCGGAGTAATTACTTATTTCTTGCGTGAGTGGATTCCAAGCGTTAACGGAAATAAGTTTACCCCCTTCAACTTTAAGGGCGAGAACGTCGCTATTTAAAATGATTTGACCGCCACGCTCGGTAATGATGTCGGCCATGCGTTCATACATTTCGCCGGCGCCTAATTTAGGATAAGAAAAATTGTCGATTAAACTTGTTTCTCGGGAATGATAATTAAAACGAAAAGACTTTTTAAAATATTCCGTGATTATTTTTTTAATAGATAGGTTTTTTATTCTCTGCGCTCCCCAGCTTTTTGGAATTTGAGCACAGTCTTCTCCCCAGATTTTTTCGGTATAGCTTTTAAAAAAAGTCAGATATAATTCACGCCCAAAACGGTTAATGAAAAAATCCTCTAAGCTTATTTCCGGCTTAATCGGTTTCAGGCGGACGCTGATGTAGCCGCTAATAATACGCTCAATTTTTTTTAGTCCCAGTTTTTTTAAATTTTTTACACTTAATTTTATTGGGTAGTCAAAAAAGTTATCTTGATAATGAATGCGCGTTAAGCGCTTCACGTCTAAAAATTCACCCTTAGCTTTCGGCAGTATTCTTTCCCAAAGAGCGGATACGACCGGGGATTTGGTAAAAAAACGGTGAGGACCGACATCAAAACGCCAACCCTTATAATTAATTGTTTTCGAGATGCCGCCAACTTGAGAATCACGCTCAATAATAATCGGTTTTATGTCGGTTTTGGCCAAAAGTTCATAAGCGGCCGACAAACCGGCCGGACCCGCGCCGATGATAATGGCATATTTCTCTTTTTTATCGTTACCGGAACTAATCATAATGAATATTTAAGGGGCTTATCTTATTTAATTATATATTATAAAAGCGATCTGGAATAGGGAAAAGGAGCACTCTGAAAATGCCCTAATTTAGGCCATTTTTCCAGTATCAGCGAGGCCTTGACATTATTTTTAAAACAGCTATAATTGTTAACAGTTTCAACAGGGCTATAAAAGCCGAAAATAATATGCAAAAAACGTTAAGAAATTATCCTAATCAGCGATTCTAAATAATTGGCTATTTTGCGATTACTTAGAACCGCCGAAAAGCGGTTTTTTTGCGCCCCTGAGTCCGTTAACAATTCATGTTAGAGTAAAGACATCAAAAATATAAGTAAACCGACGTCTTATTCCCGAATCTCAAATTTTTCGTCCGAGATAAGGGGCTGTAATAAGAAGTCAAAAACACGTTTCTATTTTTAAAATAAAAGCGTGGGAAAATCTCAATAAGAGTATATGGTGGATGCCTTGACATAAGAAGACGATGAAGGACGTAGCAGCCTGCGATAAGCTGCGGTGAGGTGGCAAGCAACCTTTGACCCGCAGATCTCCGAATGGGGAAACCCCCTCTTTTGAAGAAAGAGGAAGCTCAGCCTTTTAGGCGAGCTGGAAGACCCGGCGAACTGAAACATCTTAGTAGCTGGAGGAAAATAAAATAACAATCATTCCCTGAGTAGTGGCGAGCGAAAGGGGAGGAGTCTAAACCGAAATAACTGAGTAATTGGTCGAGTTCGCTCGATTGATTACGGAAGGTTCTGGAACCACATGTTTTTTCGGTGTTGCAAGACCTAGTGCCTATTGCCAGATCAATGGGGCGAAGTAAAAAAAGACAATTTCTAATTGAATGAGCTGGAAAGCTCTGCCAGAGACGGTGATAGCCCGGTAAGTGAAAGGAATTGACTCTTCGTGGCTAGTGTTCTTAAGTAGGGCGGAACTCGTGAAATTCCGTCTGAAGCCAGGTCGACTATGACCTAAGACTAAATACTTCTTATGATCGATAGTGAACAAGTACCGTGAGGGAAAGGTGAAAAGCATCCCGTTTAGGGAGGTGAAATAGTACCTGAAACCATATACTTACAAAGAGTCGGAGCCCCGCAAGGGGTGACGGCGTGCCTATTGAAGAATGAGCCAACGAGTTTGTTCTACGTGGCTTGCATAATCTCCTCCGGAGAGCATGCAGAGTGAAAGCGAGGGTTAATAGCCCGTTTGTGTATCGCTCGTGTTTTACACGAGCTGTAAAGCTCGCGTAACGCGAGTGATACATTCGTCGCGTGGACAAGACCCGAAGCCGGGTGATCTAACCATGAGCAGGTTGAACTTCATCGAAAGATGGAGGAAGGACCGAACCCATTAGCCGTGCAACACTATGGGATGACTTGTGGTTAGCGCAGAAATTGTAATCGAACTCGGCAATAGCTGGTTCTCCTCGAAATAGCTTTTGGGCTAGCCTCGAATGTTGACTGCAGGGGGTAGAGCACTGGATGAGGGCGGGTCGCAAGATACCGTCTTCAATCAAACTCCGAATACTTGCAGGTATAATTCGGGAGTCAGACTATGGGCGCTAAGGTCCATCAGTCAAAAGGGAAACAGCCCGGATCACAATCTAAGGTCCCTAAATCTATACTAAGTGTAAAAGGTGGTGTTGTGACTACGACAGTTAGGAGGTTGGCTTAGAAGCAGCCATCCTTTAAAGATAGCGTAATAGCTCACTAATCAAGTTGTTTCGCGCCGAAAATTTATCGGGGCTAAGTATAGTACCGAAGATGTGAACTTTCTAAATTTATTTAGGGAGTGGTAGAGGAGCATTCCCTTCAGCGTCGAAGCCACGTCGTGAGGCGTGGTGGAGCGGAGGGAAGGGAGAATGTTGGCATGAGTAGCAAAAAGGCGGGCGAAAACCCCGCCCATCGAAAACCTAAGGTTTCCTGGGCAACGCAAATCGACCCAGGGTTAGTCGATCCTAAGGCGTATCCTGTGTAGTGCAGGAGCTAGCCGATGGATGAGCTGGTTAATATTCCAGCACTACTGTTGTTTTCCGAAGGGGGGACGCAAGTCTAAAGTTTAAGCGTGCTATGGTATGTACGTTCTTTGTCTCAAGAAACGGTCTAGGCAAATCCGGGCCAATAGTTTCAAGAGATTGAGAAGAGATAAAACCGCAAGGTCGAGTCAATTTAAGTGGAAGATTTGACTAGAAAAACCTCTAGGGCTAAGGCAACAGTAATCGTACCGTAAACCGACACAGGTAGGTGAGGCGAGAAGCCTCAGATGTACGAGAGAAACTTCGTTAAGGAACTCGGCAAAACAGCGGCCGTAATTTAGAGATAAGGCCTGCCCCAGCAATGGGGCCGC
>Ga0265297_10000777_pt1 | contig 88036 bp, 78 predicted proteins | sample Munlanlwell13791_FD_192502 | JGI IMG/M metagenome (GOLD analysis project Ga0265297, IMG submission 192502) | Leachate microbial communities from a municipal landfill in Southern Ontario, Canada - Leachate well 137-91 | ecosystem: Engineered > Solid waste > Landfill > Unclassified | place...
AAAATATAAAAACAAATAAACAACTTTGTGAAAAAATTTCTAACCTTTTATTATCAAATACTGACGATAAATTTTATCTATCCCAATTTTTAAATCAAATTCCATCTGAATTTTTTAAAAATTATTTCTGCAATAAAATAAAAAATATTCTTGAACGTACAAAAATTAATGAAAATTTTAAGCTAACCCCAAATTTAAAAATTTTGCTTTCTCCTAAAATATTTTTAAGGTTCTTACTTGTTTTACATGAAAAAAACTTAGAACTACCATTTTTAAATAAATTATCATCACCTGTTACAAACAATCTATTAGAAAATTATGATCTTGCTCTTGCTCAAGCTTTGCTTTGTATAAATAATCACGAAAAAAAAGATAACATTTTAAGTCAACTTGGTATTATTGGAGGTGAAGCAATAATAAACAATGCAAAAGCCAATAAAAAATTAGATTTATTAAATAAAGATTTAGGAAATTCTGATAATTTAAATAAATTTTTGTTTTACATCGCAAGTGCACAAATTTTAAATGTTAAAATTTTACATTTATCTAATAACAATCTAACAAGTTTACCTGCTGAGATTCGTAATTTAACTAGTCTTATAGCTTTATATTTAGATAACAACAAACTCACAAGCTTACCTTCTGAGATTCGTAATTTAACTAATCTTAAAGATTTATATTTAAATGGGAACAAACTCACAAGTTTACCAGATGAATTTTGTAATTTAACTAGTCTTACAAAATTAAATTTAAGTGTTAACAATCTCACAAGTTTACCTGTTGAAATTGGTTATTTAACTAGTCTTACAGAGTTAAGTTTAGGTAATAACGAACTCATAAGTTTACCTGTTGAAATTGGTAAATTAACTAGTCTTAAATATTTATATTTAGCTGATAACAAACTCACAAGTTTACCTGCTGAAATTGGTAATTTAATTAATCTTACATTTTTATATTTAAATCATAACGAACTCATAAGTTTACCTGTTGAAATTGGTAAATTAACTAATCTTACATTTTTATATTTAAATCATAACGAACTCACAAGTTTACCTGCTGAAATTGTTAAATTAACTCGTCTTAAATATTTATATTTATATGGGAACAATCTCACAAGTTTACCTGCTGAGATGCATAATTTATCAAATCTTAATTTACACGGGGTTTAAAATGAAACTTTTTAAAAATATTTTTTTAGCTCTTTTACTTCTAACATCTCTAGATTTAACGCAAACCTTTGCAATGGAACCAGATCCAAATGAAGAAAATTTGGCACAAATGGGACAAATTGAACAAGAAAGGCTTTCTGGTTCAAAACGAGGCCGAGAAGAATCTGATGATTCTAATAAAAGAAGACGTGCTTCTCATGACGATGATGATGAAGAATCTGATGATGATTCTGATTCAGTAAATATTGTCCCAGAAGCGCCTATTGAAAAAAAATTTATTTTGGAATGTGAAGATGCGGAATCTAAAATAACTTTAGAAATACCCAAGAATATTGCTAATCAATCTTTAATGTTAGGTTCAATTATAAATTCAAATTTTAAAGAATCTGTCGAAAGTTTTTTAGATGTTAGTCAAATAACTAATCCTGATACTATTTTTATATTGAATAAACTCATTAAGCTTGCTTATCAAACAGCCCAATCTCAAGATACTGTTGATTTAAAAAGTATTATTCAAGTATTACATAATGAAATTTACAAAATTTTTGATACAGAACAAATAAATGATTTCAAAAATATTGCTGATTATTTTCAAATCCCGTTAATACAAGAAGCCATTGAAAATAGTAATAATAATTCACCTTTTGGACTCATAATTCGTGGTTTTATACCATTATCAATTATCAATAAGGCTCTTGGCCTTGATCCTAAAAGTTTAGATTTTTATACAATTGAAAAAAATATAAAAACAAATAAACAACTTTGTGAAAAAATTTCTAACCTTTTATTATCAAATACTGACGATAAATTTTATCTATCCCAATTTTTAAAGCAAATTCCATCTGAATTTTTTAAAAATTATTTATGCAATAAAATAAAAAATATTCTTGAACATACAAAAATTAATGAAAATTTTAATCTAACCCCAGATTTAAGAATGTTGCTTTCTCCTAAAATATTTTTAAGATTCTTACTTGTTTTACCTGAAGAAGACTTAAACCCATTTTTAGATAAATTATCATTACTTGTTACAAACAATCAATTAGAAGGTTATGAGCTTGCTCTTGCTCAAGCTCGGCTTTGTATAAATAATCACGAAAAAAAAGATAACATTTTAAGTCAACTTGGCATTATTAGAGGTGAAGAACTAATAAACAATGCAACAGACAATAGAGAATTAGATTTATCAAATAACTATTTAGGAAATTCTGATAATTTAAATAAATTTTTGTTTTACATCGCAATTGCACAAATTTTAAATGTTACAAATTTAGATTTATCTTATAACAATCTCACAAGTTTACCAGATGAACTTTGTAATTTAACTAATCTTACAAAGTTAGATTTACATGTGAACAAACTCACAAGTTTACCTCCTGAAATTCGTAATTTAACTAATCTTACATCTTTAAATTTATATTCTAACAAACTCACAAGCTTACCTTCTGAGATTCGTAATTTAACTAATCTTAGAGTTTTAAATTTAGATAATAACAATCTCACAAGCTTACCTGCTGAAATTCGTAATTTAACTAATCTTACATCTTTAAATTTATATTCTAACAAACTCACAAGCTTACCTTCTGAGATTCGTAATTTAACTAATCTTAGAGTTTTAAATTTAGATAATAACAATCTCACAAGCTTACCTGCTGAAATTTGTAATTTAACTCGTCTTACATATTTAGATTTACAGAATAACAATCTCACAAGTTTACCTCCTGAAATTCGTAATTTAACTCGTCTTACATATTTAAATTTATATTCTAACAAACTCACAAGTTTACCAGATGAAATTTGTAATTTAACTCGTCTTACATATTTAAATTTACAGAATAACAATCTCACAAGTTTACCTCCTGAAATTCGTAATTTATTAAATAGGATATTTATGTGAGACAAAATAAAAAAAATTTAAATACGTAATTTTTAAAAGTATTTTTATATAGAATATGCGTTTGGAATACTATAACAGATATTTGACAAATTAAATTATAATTATAACATTCTTTAAATAATATTATAAAATATTAAAAAAACTAAATAGAGGCTTAATATGAAATTTTTAAAAAATATTTTTTTAGCTCTTTTACTTCTCACATCTTTAAATTTAACTCAAAACTTTGCTATGGAATTACCATTAGATGAATTACCATTACTTGTTACAAACAATCAATTAGAAGGTTATGAGCTTGCTCTTGCTCAAGCTTTGCTTTGTATAAATAATCACGAAAAAAAAGATAACATTTTAAGTCAACTTGGTATTATTGGAGGTGAAGAACTAATAAACAATGCAACAGACAATAGAGAATTAGATTTGTCAAATAACTATTTAGGAAATTCTGATAATTTAAATAAATTTTTATTTTATATCGCAATTGCACAAATTTTAAATGTTAAAATTTTAGATTTATCTCATAACAATCTCACAAGTTTACCTCCTGAAATTTGTAATTTAACTAGTCTTACAGAGTTATATTTACATGTGAACAATGTCACAAGCTTACCTCCTGAAATTCGTAATTTAACTAGTCTTACAAAATTAAATTTATGTGATAACCAACTGACAAGTTTACCTGCTGAAATTTGTAATTTAACTAGTCTTACAGAGTTATATTTACATGTAAACGATCTCACAAGTTTACCTCCTGAAATTCGTAATTTAACTAATCTTACAAACTTAGTTTTAGATTCTAACAACCTGACAAGTTTACCTGCTGAAATTGGTTATTTAACTAGCCTTACAGAGTTACGTTTACCTTATAACAATCTCACAAGTTTACCAGATGAACTTTGTAATTTAACTAATCTTACAAAGTTATATTTACATATGAACAAACTCACAAGGTTACCTGCTGGAATTGGTTATTTAACTAGTCTTAAAGAGTTATATTTACATTGTAACTATCTCACAAGTTTACCAGATGAAATTCGTAATTTAACTAATCTTACAAAGTTAGATTTATCTCATAACTATACCACAAGCTTACCTGCGGGGATTCATAATTTATCAAATCTTACATTATATGAGTATTGATAAGATTTTAGTATTTTGATTATTAATTTAGAAAATAGGGTCTTTGTAAATTACAAAGACCCTAAATAATTTAAGTATAATTTTGGGACGCTTTAGACAAAAAAACAAGCTCATGTTAAGATTTATTCATTAAAATAATGTGTTATTATATTAAAAAATTTTAAAATTTTAATTATGAGATTTTGTTATGGAAATGGATAAACATTACGAGCATTTGGCTTTCGAAAAGCAAGCAAGAGAATTATGGGAAGAAAATAAAATTTATCAATTTGATAAAAATAGTAAAAAAGAAACTTTTAGTATTGATACCCCACCGCCTACTGTTTCCGGAAGTCTACACACAGGCCATATATTCTCTTATACCCATACAGATATAATCGCAAGATTTAAAAGAATGCAAGGCTTTAACATTTTTTATCCAATGGGTTTTGATGACAACGGTCTTGCAACTGAACGTTTTGTTGAAAAAACACATAAAATAAAAGCTCATAATCTAAAAAGATCTGAATTTATTAATCTTTGTTTACAAGAAACAGAGAAAGTAGAAAAAGAATTTGAAAATCTATGGAAATCAATGGGTTTGTCTATTGATTGGACCAAGGTTTATTCTACTATTTCAAATAGAGTCAGAAAAATTTCTCAATATTCTTTTATAGATTTATATAAAAAAAATCTAATTTATAGAAAAAGTGAACCATCTCTTTATTGCACAACATGTCAGACTGCTGTTGCTCAAGCAGAATTAGACGATAAAGAAATAACTACAACTTTTAATGATATAGAATTTCAAACGCAAGATGGCCAAAAATTAATAATTTCTACAACAAGACCAGAATTACTACCAGCTTGTGTCGCTATTTTTTACAATCCAGAAGATCAACGATATGCGCATCTAAAAAATAAAAATGCTATTGTGCCAATTTTTAATAAGCAAGTAAAAATTTTGCAAGACGAAAAAGTTGATCCAGAAAAAGGCTCTGGTCTTGTTATGTGTTGCACTTTTGGTGATCAAACAGATATACACTGGTTTAAAAAGCACAAATTAGAATTTATTCAAGCAGTAGGCAATAACGGCAAATGGACAAATATTACTGGCCCACTTGAAGGCTTAAATGCAATTGAGGCTAGAAAAAAGATTTTAGAATTATTAAAAGAAACAAAACAATTATTGTCTCAAAAACAGATTAAACATAGCGTAAATGTTCATGAAAGATGCAAACAAGAAATTGAATACTTAATTTTACCTCAATGGTTTATAAAAATTTTAGAAAACAAACAAATTTTTTTAGATTTGGCTGATAAAATTGATTGGAAACCTGCATTTATGAAATCTAGATATAAAGACTGGGTTTCAAATTTAAGCTGGGATTGGTGCATATCACGGCAACGTTTTTTTGGGATTCCATTCCCTGTTTGGCACTGCCCTGATTGTAATCAAATAATTTTAGCATCAGAAAAAGATTTACCTATTGATCCACAGGAAACAACTTATAATAAAAATTGTCCAAATTGTTCCGGAACAAATATAAAACCAGATACAGACGTCATGGACACCTGGAACACTTCTGCGCTAACACCACAAATTAATATTAATTGGCCAGAAAATAATGTTGGTATTAGCATGCCAATGAGTATGCGACCACAGGCACACGATATTATTAGAACCTGGGCTTTTGATACAATAGTCAAAGCTTATTATCACAATAATATAATTCCATGGAAAGAAATTGTAATTTCTGGACATGTTTTAGCAGGAAAAGAAAAAATCTCTAAATCCAAAGAAAGTGGAGTTAAAGTTCCTGGGCCACTAGAATTATTAAAACAATATCCAGCTGATGTCATAAGATATTGGACTGCAAATGGTAAATTGGGAACAGATACTGCATTTAGCGAAAATCAATTAAAAATTGGACAAAGACTTATTATAAAATTATGGAATGCTTATAGATTTTGCAAAGAGCATATTGAGAAATTTGAACCGGATAAAAATAATACTAAAAATATTGAAAATAATTTAGATAATTTAAACAAATGGCTATTAAATAATTTTAATCAAGCAGTTAAAAATTATTATTTTTACTTTGAGCAATACGATTATACGTTGGCTCTAGAAACGGCTGAAAAATTTTTCTGGCATACTTTTTGTGATAATTATTTAGAATTAATAAAAGATCAAATTTTTAATCCAGATAAATATTCTGAACAAATTTTATTAAACACAAGATTTACGCTTTACACAGTTGGGTTTGGTATTTTAAAACTTTTTGCACCAATTTTGCCTCACATAACAGAAATTCTTTATCAGCAGCTTTATAAGGATAAAGAGAAAGTAATAAGTTTACACATAATAAATTTCGATAAAAATTTATATAATTATAATTTTGAAAAAGAAACGGTGCTTATAAATAAAGTTATAGAACTTATAACTTTGTGCAGAAAAATAAAAACTGAGAACCAGTTGTCTTTAAAAACTGAAATAGAGAATTTAAATATTTATTCAGAAAATAATGAGCTCTTAGAGCAATTAAAACAAGAGGAAATTTTGATTCTTGGTATTACAAAAGCTAAAAATTTAAATTTCTTGAATAAAAAATTACAAGATAATATTTTAGAAAAAACTGGTGAAATTTTAAACATGAGTTTGATTATATAATTTTTTATTTTTAAACAAATGATCTTAATAAAAAATCGCATAAAAAATATAAAAATAGATTCAAATAAAATAAAAAAAATAGTAGCACAAATGTTAGAATCTTTGGGCTATGAAAATTTTGACATAGGTATTTTATTTACAACAAATAAAACAATTAAAAATTACAATAAAATTTATCGCAAAAAAAATAAACCTACTGATATTTTATCTTTCCCATATCATGCAGACCTTAAACCCGGTCAAAAAATAAAAATTATATCTCCTGAAGATCAAAATTTGGGAGATATAATAATCTCTCTTGAATTTGCAAATAAAGATGCAAAAAGTTTAAAATATTCGCTTTCAGAACATCTAAAAATTCTTCTTGCTCATGGCATTGCACATCTGCTTGGTTACGATCATGAAATAGACAAGCAATATAAAGAAATGCAAAAGATTGAAAAAAAATTATTAAAAATAGTAAAATGAATTTATTATAAATTATAATTAAATTGTCTACATTTTATATTTTTTTAATATTAAAATTTGGGGGAATTTATGAAAAATCTAAAAAAAATAGTATTGCTAAGTTTGGTTTTTGGACTTTTAAGCACAACTATGCAAGTCCAGGCACTATCTATCTTCAAACGATTTGCTGGAGTATTTAGCACAAAAAGAAAAGTGAAAAATACACAAGAACAACACGCAGAAAATATGGTTACAAATATGATAAAATCAGGTAATGTAAAACTTCAAGGCGGGTGGTGGCAAAGGCGTAAACAAAAACAAGCTTTAATAAAAAAAGAAAAAAATAAACCTGAGATCGCATTTTTAACTGGCCAAACAACCGCAATAAAATCTAAAAATTTTCAAAAAGAAGCAAAAACTTTATATGAAAAGAAATATACTGAAGCTTTACAAAAACATACTGAATTAGAAGATTTAGCAGATGATCGAAAAATTAAATTAACAGATCCCAGATTAGAAGAAGCTCGTCTTGCAAAAATAGCTGCAGCAGAAAATTTTAGATTATTTAAGACTGGCCTTAAAAAGGCAAAATAAAGAAAATTTTTTATTTTATAAAAAAGGAATTTATGAAAAATTTTAAAAAAATAATCTTGTTAAGCTTAGTTTTTGGGCTTTTAGGCTCAGATACTCATAAAATTCAAGCCGGACCAATTTCAACTATTAAAACTTTCATCAATAAAAAGAGATTTAATCATAACGTAAATGTTCAAGCAAAAAAAGAAGCCTTAGAAAGTAAAGAATATCAAAACTTTAAACCTCAAAAAGCAGGATTTTTTAGTGGGATTAGAAATTGGTGGGCAAAGCGCCAAAAATTAAATCAATTAGTGATTGAAAAGAAAAAAGATGCAGGTTTTGCAGGTATGGTAGCAGCAAAAGCGACTCCAGAAATTCAAAAAGCAGCTAAAAAATTGTACGCAAAAAAAGTTCAAAAAACTTCAGCCGCAATGGAGCGATTGATGGATACAACAGCAGCTGGGCAAGAAGTTATAGAAGAACTATATAGCCAAACTATACAAAATGCCGCCGCAGCTAAAGGATCTAAACCCATTTTTAAGTTTGAATCAATACTTGAAAATAAAATTAAAGAAACTAAGGCCTCTGGGCATAAAAAGCTTGAAACAGCATTTAAAGCAAAACAAGCTGCATATGAAAATAATAAAAAATTTTTAGAAAAATTTACGCAAGCTTCAAGGCTAGAAAAGGTTGGAGAACCATCTGATGTTGAAACAACTTACAAACCTCAAAAAACTAGGCCTTTATCCCTACCAACAGAATAATTAACAATAAATAAAAAATATCGACAATTTATATAAAAAAAGAGCTTTTTAAAAAAATTTAAAAGGCTCTTTTTTATTAATATTCATATATAAATAAAATTAATTATACAATTTGTAATTAATAAAAATATTGTAAAATATTTATTGATAAAATAAGTTCTTGAGCTATATTTCTATCTTTAAGTAACCTTTTTATTTAAGATTTAAATTTTGTGGGATTTTAGGGTAAAAACCGTGAATATGCACATAAATAAAACACCAATATTTTTGTTATACGATAAAGTCTATGATTCTTCATATGTCTATGCTGTTTACGACATAAATTTTATTTTTAATGATGAAGAAGAATGCGAAAACATCATAATTGATAGTGGTAATTTTCAGGACAACGAAAATCAATATGATGCTTAATTAAATTTTAATTACCTGTAAGTTTACCAACAGGAATAGATGATAAAACATATTTGAGATCATCATCACCAAATCTTATGCCACCACCAAAAAATGGAGCTGAGGTTTCTTTACCAAACATGTCATCCATACCAAATGTAGTATAAATATTTTTCATAAAAAATAACTTATTTATCCATTTAATATAAGGACGTTGATCATACAGACGTTTTGTACCTTTAAAATCAAAAGCTTCTAAAGAAGTAACCCAATGAAATTTATCTGTTTTCATTGGTACATAATAATCACACGCAACTCCAAAAGTACTTTCAAACATACCAATTCTAAATGCTAATCTATCAAATCGTTTACCAAACTGAAATCCAAACAAAATATCATTTTTTCTTCTAGTTGTTTTTTCGATAGTTCTTGCAAATTCCAATTCATCATGAGCTTGTTGTGCCTTAGCATAATCATCAGTTAAATAACCAACATTTTCAGGAGTGACTTCATTTCCATCTTTATCATACCATTGCTTATCTTCTCTATCTCGAATTATACTTCCTCTTTGATCTGAAACTAATTGTATTTGATAAAAATAATCTTGGGTTGGTCTTAATCTAACACTCATATAACCTTTAGAATTCCAGTCTCTACCAAGCAAACTTTCTGAATGCATATCAACATCAAGGACAAGAGATTGTGCTTTTGTAAGATAATCTTTTAAACCTCTGATAGATTTTTTAATATCATCATAAGTTTCATCTTCATTTATCAATTTACCTAATACACCTTTTCCTGTATTAATTTTTTCTACAACTTGTTCTGCTTCTTTAAAAGTTTCTCTTGCCTGCACTGCCGTTTCATCTATAGTTTGAAAGGCAGTCCCAACCTTATCGCTTGCATCTCCAACTTTAGGCAAAGTATTATCAGCTAAAACTAAAGCTCCATGTTTTATCGCTGGAAAAGCATCAGTAATAGATGGAATTCCTGTATCTAAATTACGCATTACACCACGCAAATCAGAAATTGCATAATTTATATTATTTTCATTTTTTTGAAGCGTTTTATTTAAAATATCTGAAAAATCCGCCATTTTATCTGCTGCTTTTGCAATTCCATTTAGCGCCAATTTTAAATTTTCTTCACCTCGGGTTGTACCAAAAACATTTTTAAATGAGAAAGCTATATCTTGAACATTTGATGCAATATCTTTAAATTGTTCCAACAAATCTGTAACTGTAGCTGGAGTTTTACCAGGCATAGAAAGCGTACTCCCTGGTAACAAGTATCCCGTAGAAGGATCTCCCGGCTCAATAACCAAAGATTTTGAACCAATCAAACCTTCCTGTGAAATCATTGCATAAGCATTTTTAGCAAGTTTAATATTTTTTCCAACTCGCATGTTAACTTCTGCCTTACCTTCTGGTAATAAATTAATGGATTCAACCCATCCGACACTAACTCCTGCTATTTTTATTGAAGCTTTTGTGTCAAGTCCACCAGTATCTTCAAAATAGGTTTTATAAAAATCATATTGTGCTCTATCCAACCTCAAAGCACCTATGTTTACACTTAAATATATAAACACACCTACTGCTATAACAATAAAAATTCCAACACGCGTTTCGATTCTCACAAGTACCCTACCTTGTTACAAAAATTAAAAAATTAAATCCAATACATTTTTAAGATTTTAAAATATTTTTTTAAAGAATCATCTTTTTTTTCTAAAGATTTTTCTTCTCCTTTTTTTTCCACATACTCCTCCATTTCCTTTATTACCACAAGCACCTTTTGCTTAACATTATTCACTTTACCACAAGATAGCACAGAATAAACCTTTGGCCCAAATTCTTTAGATAAAATTCCAGAAATATTTTTTAAAACCTTAGGACATTCACCAAAAATTGGTGCCATATATTGCCAATTTTTTTCCCAATCAATTCCCCAATCTTTTTTAAAATTTTCAATCAAAACATTAAAACTCTCTTTTAATTTTTCTGCATCACTTGCCAATGGCTGTCTCAATCCCAAAACAGTCAATAATGCATCAGAAAAAAATAATAATTCCATTTTTTCATCAGCAGTAAAAACTGTAAATATATCTTGTAACGTTACATTTTTATTTGTTATTTCTCTTTTTTTATTTTGTGCTTTTTCAGGGGGCTCATAATATATATCTAAAAATTCAAGATCTGACGCTTCTATTAACTCAGAAACATCATCCAGTTTCTTTTTTCTCTCTTTTAAAAATTCCGTTAATTTTTTTAATATCTCCCCTTCAGCTAATTTATTTTTTATATGTAGCCCTTGTAATAAAATATTATACTCTTTTTTAAATTCTTGTTTTTCAAAATCAAAAGCTTCATTAATATTTATTTTGCCATTCTCACAAGTTATACAAAAACTAACTTCACCCTCAAAACCATCGTTCTTTTCTGTTAGATTAAAAGTTTGCCACCTATTTAAATTAGGTAAAACTTTTTTTAAAAATTTTTTTATAAAAACACTCTCATCTTGCCTGTCCGTCGTAGCCTTGGCGAAGTCGGATTCTTTTTCTTGAAACTCTTTTTTTTTAGGTTTTTCTATTGTTAACTGAGAAATCGCTAAATTAATACCACCCAAAGCAAGCATTCTAGCTTGTTCTTTTGATACCATATATTTATCAAAATTTCTGCCAATATTAACACTTCTAACAAGTTGTAATGTTATAAAAGTTATAACAGAGAGCATTAATAACGTATATAATAAAATCGATGCTTTTTGTTTTTTAACTAATTTAAATTTCATTAATCATCTTATAAAATTCATCAATAGAAAGATTTATTTCTTTTAAAATCGTTCTAATTAAAGGCCTGGATAAGTCTTTATTATGATGAGGAATCGTAGTTCTACGCCCATCAGGGTGAACATAAAAAGCATGACTCCCTTTTTGTCTTTTAAATTCAAAACCCAACAAAAACAAAACTTTTTCCAGCTTTTTAGCATTTACAATTATAAGTTTAATCAACCTTAACCTCTAATTGTTGTACACCAACAAACTCGGGTAAAGAACTTTTATCAGCTTCTTCCATTTCTTCTAGGCACAATTCAATAACTTCTTTAAGATTTTTATGCAATTCATCTAAACTTTCTGCTTGAGTGTGTGCTCCTGGAATAGAGGGCACAATGCCTATGTACATTCCAGACTCCGGATCTTTTTCTATATAACTAACAAATTTCATAAACACCTTTTTATAAAAATTTTTAAATTTAACTCTATCTTCTACCTGGCACTAACTGCATAGCTATTTTTTTATTAGCTTGTTGTTGTTCTCCAACCTTCTTTTTTTCTTCTTCAGCTTTTTTATCTTTAATCTCTTTTAAAGTTGGATAAGAATAAACTGGTATTAAACAATTAAAAGAATTACTTCTTTCTAAATTAACATCCCAAAAAGAAATATAAATTTCAATTTTAGCTGGAACTTGTTCCAAAAAGCCTTTATCTTTTTCAGCTGGTTTTTGATCTTTTTTCTGCTCCGTTGCTTTTGTATCCTGTTCTTTTTTTTGCCTGGCTTGCTCATCTTTCATTTTCGCAATAGTCTCTTTGCTGGGCCAAATAAAAGATCTAATATATTCTTTTTCTTTTTTGCTATCTTTTTCAATTTCTTTAGGAAAAATATATTCTACAAAAAATTCTTTAATATTATCTGCAACTAAATATTTACGAATCAATTCTTTTTTCTCTTTAACAACAAATTCTTCAGATTCTTTAAATTCAACATTTTGCAAATCTGTAATCTCTTTTCTATAAAGAGAATAAACAATTTTTTCTTTAACACTCTTTTCTTTATTTTTAATTAACTCGTATTTAACTCTTACAAGTCTTGGGTATTTTTTAGAATATATTTGTAATGGATTTGTTGTAATAAAATTAAGACTTTTAAAAAGTTCCCATGTTTTACCCTTTATTCTTTGTGATTCCCCATCATAAATTTGTCCAACAAAATATTTATATTCTTGGTTACTTTTTTCTTGTTTATCACGCCATAGCTCATTTGGAGCGACGGCGGATTCGTCTTTTTTATCTTTTATTTTTTCATGAAATTCTGAAATAAAAGCTGTAGATAAATCATTTTCTAATTGACCAAATAATATATAAACTTTTTGGCTCAAAGAAATAAATTCATTAGCTTTACCAAAATAACTAGTTGCATTTTGATAAATTTGAAGCATTCCTAAAATTATTACTATAGAGATAGATAAAGAAATTAACACTTCAAGAAGTGTAAAACCTGCTTTTTTTTTCATAATTTTTATTTAACAACTTGTTCAACAGTTTTTGGAGTAGATACAAATTTTTCTTTTTGTTCTGGATCTAAAACAAAACTTATCATTTTAAAATCTCTTTTTAATCCCAAACCATTTTGCCACTCTCCAACAGATTCAATCAATTTAACTGAATCTATAAAATTTCTTAATTCAGATTTTTTTTCAATATCAATAATTTTATTAATAATTTTTACTCTTTTTTCTTCAGGTTCTTCTATTTCAGTTTTTATTGGTTTGCTTGATTTTGGTGTATCTAAAAAAATTTCTAACAATTCTTTTTTAATTAAAAAAACTCGATCTAAATATTCTCTATCTTTCCATGTATCAAAAATAGATTTGATTTGCAAATCAGAAAGTATGCCTACAGACATAATTAAAACAAACATTGCAAGCATAACTTCTAAAAGCGTAAATGCTTTGTTTTTTACAAAACTGGTGCTCCGCGTATTTAAAAATATTTTTTTAAAAAATTTAAATATCATTTAATTATTATATTTTTATAAAACCTTCATGCATATCAAAATTTCCCAAAAACGGCTCCATTTTAAAAGTAACTTTTTCTTCTCGCCCATCACTTTTTTTAATTAAATAAATTTTTACATCTTGAACCAGGCCATTGGGAATCACATAACAATACGCTTTATTTTTATTTTCAGAAAACTGTTCAACTCTGCCAATATAAAAAGCATCCATTTTAACTTCTTCTGGCAAATTATATTTTGATTTTGAATACAAAGGCTCAATTTGTTTATATATAAGTTTTTCCGGATTTTCAGGATCTTTTTCTTCTACTTGAACTGCTACAAAATCTGGTTGATTTTTATTAGGTTGAAAATATAATCTATGAATTTTTTGTGTAGCGATCGCTTCTTGACGTGCAATATTAACTAAACCATTAAATTCGCTTAAAACAGTTTTTAAATCAGCTTCGGGTTTTCTTACAACTAACATATAACCGATTATGGTTATCATAGAACCTATGACAACCATAACAATCAAAATTTCTAATAAAGTAAATGCTTTATTTTTTGAAAAATTAAACACCATCAATAATATCTTCTCCACTACCTGTTGAAATTATTTCATAATATGTATGTTTATTTTTTTCTCTTAAATTATTTTTACCAACTAAATATTCAAAATCAACTTTCCATGCATCTTCAAGTGCATCTTCACCCTTAGCGTAAGGCCCTTGCCATCTTTGAGCTTTTTCAGAAGAAAGCCCTCTTGGAAGTTCAACTAAGGCTCTCAAACCACCTTCAGCTTCAGAGGGAAAATGCCCCATATCATTATTATATCTAAGAAGAGAGTCTTTTATCCCAGCCATTTTTAATTTTGTTGTACTTTTTTTAGAACCAAGAAACATTTCAGATACCTTAGGCCCCAAAATAGCCATAAGTGCTCCTATAATAATAAGAACAACTAAAATTTCCATCATTGTAAAAGCTGAATTTTTTCTTAACACCATAAAAACTCCTAAAAATAATTAAAACTAACCTATTTGACCTAAAAATTTTGACATATTCATCATTGGTAAAAATACAGATAAAACAATAAAAGCTACAATTGCTCCTGTAATTATAGTCATAATTGGAGAAATTTTTGCAACTATTCCATCAGTTACTTCTGCCAACTCAACTTCATAATCATTTCCAACATTTAAAAGCATTTGATCTAAATTACCAGACTGTTCTCCCGTACTTATCATATAAATCGCAATATTAGGAAAAATTCCCGTATCTTTTAAGTACTTTGATATTTTACCTTCTTTTATTATTAAATCTTTAGCTTTTTGTAATTTACTTTTTAAAACCTGGTTATCAATTATTTTTGTTACAATATCTAAACTTTCAGATAAATTAACCCCTGCTTCTAAGAGCATTCCCAAAGTTTTACAAAATTGTGAAACTGCTTTTATCTTAGAAAAATATGAAGTTAATGGAAATATCAAAAACAATTCGTCTAATTTATATTGACCAGCTTTAGTGGATTTCCAATATAAAAAAACACCAACTAAAATTATTATCAAAATAGATAAACTAACATAATTATTTAATATAATTTCTGATACGTTTTTCAAAAACAAAGTTGGCCCAGGTAAATCTTGAGCACCACCACCCATTTGTTCAAAAAGCTTTGTAATCTTAGGCACAAGAAATACAATTAATCCCACTACAATTATAAAAGAAAAAGAAATCATAAAGATTGGATAAGACATTGCCTTTTTTATTCGTTTTTTTGTCTCTTCTTCTTTTTCTAAATATCCGATTAATCTATTTAAAATAACATATAACTTTCCACTTGCCTCACCAGCTCTGACCAACTGTACATAAACATTGCTAAATATTTTTGGATATTTTTTTAATTGTGATTCTAGAGATTCACCAGCTTTTAAACCATCTTTAATATCAAATAAAACACGTTTAAATTTACCTTCAAATTGTTCTATTAAAAGCTCAAAACATTGCAATAATGGTATACCTGCTTTTAAAAGTACTGATAATTGTTTAGTAAAAAGAATTTTAGTTTTTGTATCAACTTTTTTTTCAAAAATAGTTTTCAAAGAAAAACTTTGTTCTATTGCACTTACTTCTTCAATTTTTGACGGCATTAAACCTTGGCCTTGTAAAATATTTTTTGCAGACTGAAAAGAAGGAGCATCTATTGTTCCTATAATTTTTTTACCCTGTCTATTAAAAGATTCATATTTATAAAGAGGCATTCCTATATCTCCAAAAAACATTTCATTTTTACTTGCAAAAAACTTATTTTAAATGCTAGCATATTTAACGTCATAATAAACACATAATAAAATAAGTTAAATATTTTTTAAATAATTTTATAAAAAGGGAGGCAACTTATGAAAATAAAAAACTCAATTATTTTTATTTTTTTGTTTTCAATGTTATTTGGAACTAAAATATTTGGAATAGAATCAGAACCATTTAATTCAATGCCATCACAACTTAGTGTAATTAGTGTAAAATATTATTTTCAAAATTTAATAAATTCTGGTAGAAATGCAAATTCAATAAATCCTGTCCAACAAAAAGCACAACAAGAACAAATAAATCAAACAAAACTTAATTTTTTAAAAGAAGTTTACAACGAAAAAGGCTATAAAAGAAAATTGTCTCATGATGGTTCAGATATTTTGGATATTTTGGAATTAAGTAAAAAATTAAATTTAAATGCTGAATATGACTGTACTTGGATTCGCCTTTTTTATAATAAATATAAAGAAATTAATGAAGGCGATTTTATTCATGATACCGTTTTAATTCAATTATTAGAATCTCTTTCAAATTTATTAGAAAGGCATTTCAAACAAGAAAATGAATATAGTGCACCAACTTTTGATTTTTTAAAAGAATCTGTAGAAAAAATACTTTTAAATAAATTTACAGAGCATTTAACAAATTTCCAGAATGACCCAGGTAACTTTCTATCTGATATTTCAAGTGAAATAGGAAAAAATTTTAGAAAAGAAGTAAAAAAGGCAGAACAAGTTGTAAGTACTCAGGAAGAACAATGGAGATTAAAACAAGCAGTCATAAAACTTCTTGAAATTATGACTAGCAAAATTGGATGGTCACTTGCAAATCATGAATCAATATGGCCTTCTGTAGTTGAGATTGCAAATGGATTTCAAAATTTAGGTTCTCATGGAATTCTCGATCATATGGATGATCTTGATGATTTACAAAAAACATTAACTCTTCGTTTTTGTTATTTTTTAAAAGTAGCGGGATCGCATCTACCTAATACATTTTATGATGAAGTAGAAAATGATCTTAAAAGCAGAATAATTTTCTTTTTAGAATCTGAAGAACAAGATGAAGGCATAAAAAGCAAAAAGGAAATTTTGCTAAATGCAGTTAAAAAAGCTAAAAGCAAAGCCGTAATGTTTGAAAAAACTGGTATTTTACCTGATCAAATTGCTCAATAAAATTTAAAAATAAAATATTAGTTATAAAAAAAAGCATGTTTATTTTTAAACATGCTTTTTTTTTAAAAATTAAGTGCAAATTGGCCACCAAAAGTATAAGCATTGATAACTCTTTTACCCGCAACAGGTAATTTAGCAAAAATACTTATTTGCGGTTTAAACCAACTTTTTTTACATTCATGAAAGAAATCATAATTAAATTGAAATATAAAATTTTGAAATCCCCATTCATGCAAGCTTTGGGCTGAATTAATAATATTATAACTAAAATCATTTGAATCTGCTGTCAACTTATCATCGTCATGCTTAAGAAATTGATAAGCTGTCATAAAAGATAGACCTCCTAAAAACCTTCTAGCTTGTAAAAATAAATTAAATTTCCAAGCAAATCCAGGGCTCCTTGTTGCCCTACCCTTATTAAGTAATAAAAAATCTGTTTGATTAGTATCTGTTTTCATTCTTCTAGTTCTTGTTTCATCAAAAGAAAATAACATTTCAAATTCAAGGCCTGCACGGATTCTGTGCACAAAATCTAAATCTACACCTCCACCCAATGGAATTGCCCATGCACCATCATTATCCATTGGCAAACTAAAGGCAATATTCTCATTTTTTTTTGCACCGGTTGGAGCAGTAACCCCCAATTTTGCACTAATCTTAACATTATCTAAATATTCTTTGTTTTGTTTAAAATCATTAAACCAACCAAGCATTAAAGTAAGATCCCCTAATCCTGTCTTACTCCAACTATCTAAATTTTGCCCACCTAAATTTTGTACAACAGTTTTTATATCATCAGTTAAAATATTATGAACATCTAAATCTGCATTTAAAATACTTTTTGTTTGATCTGTAATTGTAACATTTTTAATTGCCAAATATTTTATAGGCAAATATAAACTTAAATCAAAATGACCAGGAATGGCGCAACTTGGCAATCTATATTTTGCCCACAATGAATATTCTGATTGTTCGAATTTGCCATCCAATTTCAAATGTCCTCGAATTCCATCATCAAGGGCTGGGCCATAAGCAGCCAAAAAGTAGTTTGCCAAATTATATGCTTGGGTACCCTCTGGCCCACCCATAAGCATAGTTAACGCTGATTCTGTTGAATTATAAATTTGCAAAATATTAACTTTATGTTCACTTGAATCTTTTGCCTTTCGTGTTGAACCAGTTTCTATATCAACACCAAATTTAAATTTTGTTTTGGGCCAATCTTCCATTCTAAAATTAATGTCGTAAGGTCTATAAAAATTTGTTCTTAGCATTGCAAAATTATTTTTTGTACTTGCAAATAACAAGAAGAAAAATAAAACTAAAATTTTTTTTGTTTTAAAGTTAATTCTAAAGTCTTTCATTTAAACAACCCTTGAAAATCAATTTTAATCATTTACTCTAATTCCCCAATCTCCAGGAACAATCCATGCCCCAGAAGCAGTATTTTGAGTTACAACGCCTATATTATACGCATTACTATCCAAATCTAAATTAATCACAGATTCACTACTTCTAATTGTAGTAGGACTAGAAAGCATTTTTATTTTTTTTAAAAAATTTGTATCCCCTAAATGTTTTGAACGGGAATAAAAACCAAGGGCACCGTCTGTTCTAAAATCATTTCTTAATTCACCAATTTGATAATAAGAATAGGAACCTGAATTTTCTGTTATGTGTGATATTGTGCCATTTGATACATTGAATCTATATATAGTCGCTAAATTAAAAGCAAAATCTGAATTCAAAATATACAGATTGCCATCAGTAGTACTACCACCCTTTGATGTCGACAAAAATTCTAGATGCGCAACTGGCCCTGGCACGTTAGTGCCTGCTGCCAAAATAACATTTGTCCAAGTTGGATTAATTGTTCCGGTAGCCGTATCTGCTATATCGTTTGAATAAAAAAGCCCTTCAGTAGTCGCAAGTAATAATTTAATAGATTCTGGATCACCTGTATTATCTCTTGAAAAAATTAAAAAATCTAAAAGTGTACCTAAATTTGTTACAGCAATTTCTTGAATATCAAGATCTCCCGTAAATGCATCAGCAAATTTTGCCGCTGTCATTTGGAATCTATAAAGTTTATCTGCTGTCATAACATACAAAAATTCACTGTCCCCTTGGCTAATAATTTTACGAACTTTTGTAAAAGCATTAGTTGAATTATTTGTTAATAATTTAAACGACCAGGCATTAGAGCCAGGAAAACCTATATTCGTTAAAGAGCTTAAACCAGCTGCTCCATCCCAACCAGCACCCGCAACTTGTCGCAAAACGGCAATGCCATTATAACCTCCAACAAATAACCAGCCTTTATCTATTTGATTAATTCGCGAAACTTCAGCACAACAAATTGGACCAAGATTTTTTATAACATCGTCTTCTTTTGCAAAGACATTCTGCCCCGCACCATCTTTTGCAAAAATTTGTGTTGGTTCAAAAGGCGAGCCCTCTCCCGTTTGAATTAAAGCAATTTTTTGATAACCAGTTGCAACCATCATCGAAAATTGATTAGCTAAAAATCCAGGAGTTTGTTCATCAAAATTAAAAATCTGATGAACTCCAGCATCTTCTTGTTTAAATTCATCATGCAAAATACTAACAAGCCCATTCCCCATTAAATAATCTTTTGCAGCACTTTGTCCCCATTGCGTAACTTTTACAGTATTTTTTTCATCAGTACCATCAGCTGTAGTCAAATACCAATAATTGCATGCACTTGAATCAAAACCGGCACCATAAACTCTATCAATATTTCCCATAACTCTCTGCCATGGAGTCCAACCCCTAATATGTCCGTCAGATCCAAAAAGAGCTGTGCTTTTAAAAATTCCAGCTTCATTATTTGCAGCACTTCTATCATCAGATAAACAAGCAAAAACAGAATCGCCCGATACAAATAAATCTTGAACTAAACTTCCATCAGGGATTGGTAAATTTCCTGCACCAACTTTTGCTGCTGCCTCAGTTTCTTCTGTCATATCTGCTTGCGTTGCAACTGGCGCAGTAAAATCACTTTTTTTTGCAATTTTACCAATATTTGAAACAGTACTAGAACTTTGAACTAACGGCAAAGCTGTAACTATATTAGTCTTATTCGCAACGCCAAATTCGTAAACACCACCATTTATAATTAAATAAGTATAACCAGTACTTGTATGCATTGTTCGTACTTTATATATCGAATTTTTTATATTTAAATTATTATCTGTATGATAAAAACCAACTCCATAAGTGTCTGTATTTTCGTTAAAATTAGTAGAATTTAAACTTATACTAGATTCTATAACTAAGTTATTATTTTCTACTCGACCAACTAGCAAACCAATAAGCCCAGCATTATTTGCAGTTTGCTTAGCACTCAATAGACCAATAAATAATCGCTGCAAATTAGAATCCCAATACATATCACCAAGACCATCAACTTCGGCAGCTTGATCTATTGCAAATAGAACACCAGCTGTTAAATCAAGATTAATTTTATTAATAAATTTTAAAAAATTATTATTATCTTTGGCTAACATAGAAAATACAGAATTTGTTGCGCCAAAAGTAGATCCTGCTGCACTCGGCTTTACAGCCACAAAAATATTATTACTTGAACCTGCAACTCCTGCAATGCCTGAAGATACATCTCCATTTGCATCTTGAAGCTTTGAAGTAATACTCATTACAGAATCACCATTATCATAATCTTGAACAAGACAAACTAGTTGATTATCATCAAAAGTTACCGTTCCACCAGTTATATCTACAGTTCGGCCGTCGCTTAAAACTACAATTGGGGTTCGATCCATTAACCCCATAAAACTTATTTTATTATTATAAATTGGATTATCTTTTTTTACATATTTATCGTCTTCTTTTATGCCATTAAGATAAACTTGTTGAGGCGCCATTGCTTTTAATAAAAGTTGATTTTGAGACGGCGTTGCACCATTAACTACGTAAGCTCGCACTAATGTAGCTACCCCTGCATTATCAGAATTGGCACCCAAATAAAAATAGTTAGCATTATAAAAAGCAGTCTTATCAAGAGAAATTGTTCCAGATAAAACATCAAGATAACGAATTTTATTATCATCAAAACTTTTTTTTAAGTTTTTATCATATTCAAAATTTGCAACAACTCTTGGATCTTTTAAATCTTCTTCTTTTTGAAGATCTTTTCTTTCTATTGCAAAACCAACAAAATTAATTGACGAATAAATTTGAAAATAGAATAAAGAAAAAATAAAAAAAATTAGAAATTTGTTGTTATATTTCATGACTTCCCTTTTCACCTACACTTTATTTAATATTTAATCTAAATAATACATGGAGTAGTCTAAGCCACATCAATAAAACATGCAAATCATTATTTGCATTATTAAAAAACCGGCATTCGAGAAATCCCGGCTGCTCTTAGCAGCCGATCTTTTAAATCTATTTTCCTAAAAAATAAAGCTTTATTCCAAATAATTTTTTTGTAAAAAATAAGAATGCAATACAGATAGCAGCCAATGGAAAAACTACAAACCAGTACCCCCAACTTATATAAAAAAAATTATACCAATTTGAATCTTGCAAATATCTAAAAATAGTAAAATAAGAAATTAAAAATATTAAACTAGCTATTAATAATTGCACAACATAACGGCCTAAAAAATTAAAATAACTTGCAGAATAAAATTTAAATTTATGTTTTTTATGTAAAAATCTTAATAACATAAATGTTAACGTTAATGCAGAAATGGATGTTGCGCCTGCTATTCCAAAAATTCCCCATAATTTTATACCAATAATATTACCTAAAAAATTTATAATTGTAGAACAAACTAAAGCAAAAGTTGGACTTTTGGTATCATGTAAAGAATAAAAAATGTTTACCAAAATTTTATTTAAACAAAAAAAGACTAGACCCGCTGAAAAAATAATAAGAACCCATTTGGCTACAAAAACATCATGAATGTTTGATTTTTTACCCAGCATTAAAATAGAAAAAATAGGCTCAGAAACAAATATTAAAAAAAGCATTACGGGAATTATAAGCCAAGAAATAAATTTTGTGATTTCTAATATATAAAAATTAAGCCTTTTGGGTGCATAAACGGCAACCCTTGAAAATTGAGACAAAAGAACGGTTGCAAAACCAACAGCAAAAATTCCAATAGGCAAATTGGCAAAAAGCCCTGCAAAATAAAGAATAGAAACAGACCCGGCAGGCAAAAATGATCCAATAAAAGTATCTATTAAAAGATTAATTTCTATAACACTAACACCCAATAAACTAGGCGTAAATTTTGACAAAATTAATTTAAAAGCATCTTTTGCCTGGCGATCTATAAATCCAAAACTAAAATTATATTTTAAATAAACAATAAGATGCACTAAAAAATTTAAAAAGCCGCCAAACAAAATGCTGTAACACAAAAAATTTATGGATAAATTAAATTTAAGACAAAGCGATAAAGAAGAAATCCAAACAACATTCAATAATGCTGGACATAAAGCAGGTATAAAAAAATGATTTACTGCATTTAAAGCTCCAGCCAAAAGAGCACTACTGGAAATAAAAAAAAGTAAAGGAAATAGTATACGTAAACATGGTATAGCATATGATAATTGCTCTTGGGAAAATCCAGGTGCAATTAGTTTAAATATTAAGCTTGGGAATATAATTGCAAATAAACACAACAAAAAAACTATCCCTTCGAAAAATAAAAACGATAGGGTCATTAAGCCATTTGGATTTTCAAGCTCTTTATTTTTTGTTTTTTTAATAAAAACTGGAACAAAAGAAGCAGAAAGCGCACCTTCGGCAAAAATTCTCCTCAAAAAATTAGGAATTCTATATGCCATGATAAACGCGTCTGATTTTATGCCGATTCCTAAAAATCGACCTAATAACATATCTCTAATTATGCCCAAAATTCGACTCAATAAAGTAATTCCACCAAATTGAACTGTTTTTTTTAATATAGATTTTTTGTCTAACTTTTTGTCTAGATGCAAATTCATGTTTTACTTTCTTACAAAATATTTAATTTACCTTCATGCAATCTTAAAACTACATCCATTTTATTATAAACTTCTGGATCATGAGAACAAATTATAATCCCCATATTAAATTCTTGTTTATATTTTAAAAGCAAATTTATAACACCCCTAGCATTATGTTCATCAAGATTTCCCGTAGGCTCATCTGCCAACAAAAAAGATGGCTTATTAAAAATAGCTCTCAAAATAGACACTCTTTGTTGTTGTCCACCAGAAAGTGTTGCTGGGTAAGCATGCATTTTATCTTTTAAATCAACATTTTGTAAAAGATCTTCTGCTTTTTTTAAACAATCTTTTTTATATTCTTCTTTAATTAAACCAGGCAATATAATATTTTCTATTACTGATAATTCTTTTATTAAATAATGAAACTGAAAAACAAAACCCATATGTGTATTTAAAAATTTTTCTTTTTCAGATTCTTTGAATTTAAATAAATTTTTATCATTAAACAAAATCATACCCTGGTCTGGCTTATCAAGGCCACCCAATATATGCATTAAAGTCGATTTGCCACTACCGGAAACACCAATAATTGCATAAGATTTATTTTGTTCAAATTCAAAAGATATCCCTGTTAAAACATTAAGCCTTTTATCGCCTTGAATAAAACTTTTATGTATATCCTGAACAATTAATTTAGCTTGGAACATAAATACACCTTTAAAATTTGATTTATAATATTTAATAAAATTAACATTTTATATAAATATTGCATTATCAAAATAAAATTTTCTATATTATTTTTAAGCTAAAGGGGCAAAAATCTAAGAAAATATCCTGGGGAGGGTAGAAATCATGGAAAATTCAAAGCAAAGTAAATTTACAGAACAAATACCATCAATATTGCCTGTTATTCCTACAGTTGACGTAGTAGTCTTTCCAAATATGGTTGTTCCATTGCTTGTGTTAGACGAAAAAATCATTGAAGGAGTTAACAAGGCTTTAAATAAAGATAAAAAAGTTTTACTTCTTGCAACAAGAAAACAATCGGAGGAGTTCAATGGTCCTGTTGGAATTCAGGATTTATATAAAACAGGAACTGTGGCAAATATAATTCGGGTAATGAATATGCCCGATGGGGGCATAAAAATTTTGGCTCAAGGATTAACAAAAGCGTGTGTAGATGAAATTGTGTCAGATCAAAATTCTTTATACGCCAAAATAACAATTAAAGAATTCAAAGAAATTACAAACAAAATAGAGTTGGAAGGCAAAATAAGATCTATTTTGCAACAAGTTGAAAAATTAAGTTCAAATGGATATATGTTTGGTCCTGATTTTCAAATAATTTTATCACAAATACAAGAACCAGAAAGAATTATTGAATTTATACTCTCCCATTTAAGTTTAAAAACAGAGGATGCTCAAAAAATTTTAGAAGCTGAAAACATGAATGACTTATTACAAGGCATTTATAATCAATTAAATAATGAAGTTGAAATAAATAAAGTAAAAGAATCGATTCAATCAAACACCAGAGAATCAATTAACAAATCTCAAAGAGAATATTTTTTACGTGAACAAATAAAAGCAATACAAAAAGAACTTGGTGATGACATGGAATCTGAAATTGAAGACATGAAAAACAAATTATCTCAATTGACAATGAGCGAAGAAGCAAAACAGGAAAGTATAAGACAAATTAGAAGACTAGAAAGAACTGCACCAGATTCTATGGAAGCTACGGTTTTAAGAAATCACATAGAATGGCTTTTATCTTTGCCATGGGGAACATATACAAAAGATAATGCAGATATAAAAAATGCTAAAAAAGTTTTAGATGAAGATCATTATGGCCTTGAAATAATAAAAGATAGAATATTAGATTTTTTAAGCGTAAGAGCTTTAAAGGATGATTGTGATTCACCTATATTATGTTTTTCTGGCCCTCCAGGCGTAGGCAAAACTTCTTTAGGAAAATCTATTGCAAGAAGCTTGGGGCGAAATTTTTTCAGATTATCTTTAGGTGGAGTTCATGATGAATCTGAAATTCGTGGACACAGAAGAACTTACGTCGGATCTATTCCTGGTAGATTTATTCAAGCAATAAAATCTGCCGCATCTTGTAATCCATTAATCATGATAGATGAAATCGATAAGATTGGTAGTTCAAATAGAGGTGATCCATCATCAGCATTGTTAGAAGTTTTAGACCCAGAACAAAATTCATCTTTTTATGATAATTATCTTGGCGTACATTTTGATTTATCAAAAGTAATGTTTATTACAACGGCTAATGATTTAAATAGTATTCCAGGACCATTGAGGGACAGGATGGAGGTTATTCAACTTCCCGGTTATACGCATGAAGAAAAAGTTGAAATAGCAAAAAAACATTTAATTAAAAAGGCATTACAAAATACTGGACTTGAAAATAAATCTTTTAATATAGATAACAACGTATTAGATGAACTTGTTCATAACTATACAAGAGAATCTGGAGTCAGGGAACTTGAAAGATATATTTATAAACTTTGCTCAAAATTTGCACGATCTTTGTTAGAAGATAAAAAAGAAATAAAAATCAGTTCGCAAAATATAACAAAATATCTTGGACCAAGAAAAATTTTAAATGAAGAATTAATACATAAAAATAAAATTGGTGTAACTAATGGACTTGCTTGGACACCCTATGGAGGTGAAGTTTTGCAAGTAGAAGCAATTTTAATGCATGGAAATGGAAAGCTAATTCTTACGGGACAACTTGGTGAAGTCATGAAAGAATCTGCCCAAGCTGCTTTATCTTATATAAAATCTCATTCACATTTATTTGAAATAAAAGAAGAACTTTTTGACAAATACGATGTGCATATCCACTTACCTGCAGGTGCGATACCAAAAGACGGTCCTTCTGCTGGAATAACGCTTTTATCTTCTCTTCTTTCTGCTTTTACTGGCAGAGAGGTTAATGGTGAATTTGCAATGACAGGAGAACTTAATTTGCAAGGGGGAGTTTTACCAATTGGTGGACTAAAAGAAAAAATGTTAGCTGCCAAAAGACAGGGTTTAAAAAATATTATTTTACCTAAATTAAATCAAGAAGATCTTATTGATAGCGATAAAAAATTTTATGATGGCTTAAATTTAATTTGGGTTGATGATGTTAAAGACGTTATAAAAAACGTTTTGTTACCTAAAAAAGCATAGTTTTAGGAATTATAAAATATAATTTTTTACCAAAGGCTATTGCAAACGCAATAGCCTTTTTTTTATGCTGTAATAAAATAAAAAAAATTAAAAATTCTTACACAAAAATTTAGTTAAGAAAGATTAATTATGAAAAAAGTATTAACAATTGGTGGCGCAACACAAGATATCTTTTTGCACTATGAAGGCGCCGATTTTATGTCTATTACAAAAAAAAACAATACAGAACAATACATGCTTTTTGAATCTGGAGAAAAAATAGAAGTTGACAATCTTTTATATTTAACAGGTGGCGGTGCAACAAATTCTGCTGTTTCTTTTAAGCGTCTAGGCTTTGATGTAACTTGTTTTTGCAAAATAGGAGCAGATAGTGCTGCAGAAAATATTTTAAAAGAGCTAGAAAAAGAAAAAATCAATACAAATTTTATAGCAAAAACAAATCAAATTATTTCAGGCTCTTCTTTTATAATAAATTCAATTCGCAAAGAACGTACTATTTTTGCCTATCGCGGCGCAAATGGATATTTGCAAGAATCAGAATTGCCGATAGATCAAATAAAAAACAGTGACCAAATATATATAACTTCTTTAAGTTATAATTCTGCCCAATTATTACCTACAATTGTCAAAATAGCCAAACAAGCAAAAGTTCCTGTTGCAATAAACCCGGGGGTAAGCCAATTATCAAATGGCACTATAACTTTAAAAGAATCTTTAAAAGATATAGATATTTTTATATTAAATAGCTCTGAAGCAAAAAAATTTATGCTTGCGCTAGTATTAACAGATCAAAGTTATCAAAAGGCATTAGAATCTCCCGAAAAAATATGTGCGCCTATAAATCAAAAAGAAATGATCCAAAAGCCTTATCTTCTTCAAACACCATTTTTGTGTGAAAATTTTTATTTTAGTACAAGAAAATTTTTTAAAGAAATTTTAAAAATGGGACCCAAAATTGTTGTAATTACAAATGGAGAAAATGGCGTTTATGTAGCAACAAAAGACAATATCTTTTTTCATCCTAGTATAAAAACAGAAGTTGTTGATACAGTTGGTGCCGGAGATTCTTTTGGATCATGCTTTGTTGCTAGTTTAAACCTTGGTTATTCAATAAAAGAATCTTTAAGAAATGGAATCATAAATAGTTCTTCCGTAATTCAAAAGATAGGTGCAAAACCAGGATTATTAAAACATGAACAATTAAAAGAAAAAATTAAAAATTTTAAACAAGATTTAACCCAGGAGATTAATTTTTGATTTATATCGAAATTCAAAATAATTTTTTATTTTTAAGCCATTTAATAAGTAAACAAAATAAGTTTGTTTTAAAAAATAATATAGAAATAAATTTAGATAAATTAGATTTTATAGACGGCATTTTATATAATCCATCTCAAATATACACGCATGTAAAAAGTTTTTTAAAACCAAATAATCTTAAAAATCCAAAAGCAATTATATGCTTACCTAACCTAAAAAATTCACATAATTTAAAAGATTCTAATAATCTTGAACAAAAATTAAAAAGCCTACAAATGGCATTATGCCTATCAAAAACTGGTCTCATAATAGAAACAATAATTTCAAATTCTATTTTAAAGAAAGAAGAAGCCGTTATGATACCCCCATTTTTTTATAAAAGTCACATAAAAAATCAGTTAAATTTTTTTAAACAATTTACGCCAGATGACAAAACTTCACCAAATAAATGGCTATCAAATACAATTGCAATGTTATTAGTAATTATAATAAGTTTTTTTGTTTTGAATCTTAATAAAAAAACAAAATTAGCAAATTTAAAATCTTCAAACCAGCAAATTGAAATTAAAAATCAAGCCTTAAAAAACAAAATTAAACAGATGCATTTAATGCAAAATCAAATAAATAATAATAAGCAAGTAATAGATAAAATCGAAAAAATTAAAAATGTATCAAACAATCCCATACAAACTTTAAAATTTTTATCTATGTCAATCACACCAAATAGTTGGATTAAAACTTTTAACTTAGACAATAAAAATAGAAAATTAGAGATAAATGGAACAACACCAACAGAAAAAAGTATTCCTATAATTTTAAACAAATTTTCTAAACTAACTAATTTTAAAAATCTTAAAATTGCTAAAATAGAACATGTTAAAAGTAAAAAAACAAAAAACTTTAAATCCAAAGAACAAAAATCAAAAATCTTATATCAATTTTGCCTACAGGGCGACTTATAAAAAATTCACATTGAAAATATTATTAGCAAACATTATTTGCCATAAATTAAATTTTTTGTTAGATTTTAAAAGTAATTTTTTGTTGTTTTATATGTTTAACCATTTAAAACTTGACTGTTAATAATTAACAGCTCAAGAGTTCGAGGAATTCTTTAATGTCCAAAACGTCCGGAAATAAAAAAACTCTAGAAATGCCAATTTCTCCAATTCTGAATGTGGAATTAATTGAAGATGTTTTTAAAATAAGTCCAGAAGAAGAAAAAGAGCTTGCAAGCCTTTATCAAGATACATTAAATCTATTTCAGATCGGCAAAGTAATCACAGGAAAAATAGAATCTATAGATAATAATAATATTATCGTAAACATAGACTATAAATCTGATGGACTAATCCCAAGTTATGAATTTACAGATATAGAATTAAAAAAACTTTCTTCTGGTGACACAATAGAAATAATGTTAGATCGCGTAGAAGATGAAAATGGTAATGTAGTTTTATCATATCAAAAAGCCAAATCAATTAAAGCTTGGGAAAATATTGCAAAACTTGCCGAAACAGACGAACCTGTTCGAGGCGTTGTAACCCACAAGGTTAAAGGTGGACTTAGTGTTGATATAGGAATTCCTGCATTTTTACCTGGTTCACAAGTTGACACACAAAGAATTACAAATTTTGATCAATTTGTAGGACAAGAAGTTGTTTGCAAAATTTTAAAAGTTAACAAAAAACGCGGAAATGTAATAATTTCTCGCAGAAAATATATCGAAGAGCAAAGATTTGAAGACAAAAAACAAGCTCTTGAAACAATATCTGAAGGTCAAATACTTGAAGGTATCGTCAAAAATATCACAAGTTATGGTGTATTTGTTGATATCGGTGGAATTGATGGTTTATTGCACATTACAGATATGTCTTGGGGAAGAATTGCTCATCCTAGTGAATTAGTAAAATTAGGAGACAAAATAACAGTCAAAGTCATATCTTTTGATAAGGCTCATGAAAAAATTTCTCTTGGCATGAAACAGTTAGCTTCAAATCCATGGGAAAATATCGATAAAAAATATCCTGTCAATAGCAAAATTAAAGGTCATATTTCAAGCATCACAGACTACGGACTATTTGTAGAAATAGAAAAAGGCGTAGAAGGCCTTGTACACATTTCTGAAATATCCTGGACAGAAAGAATCAATAATTTACATAAGCATTTTGCTGTAGGCAATGAAATTGAAGTTAAGGTTGTTGCATTAGATAAAGACAACAGAAGAATGTCTTTAAGTATAAAACAGTTAAAAGAAAATCCTTGGGAAACAATAGCTACCAAATTCAAAATCGGAGAAAAAATTTCTGGTAAAATCACAAACATTACCGATTTTGGTCTTTTTGTACAACTTCTTGAAGGAGTTGATGGACTTGTACATATTTCTGATATTTCGTGGACAAATCATATATCTCACCCAGGAGAAAAATACAAAATAGGAGATATTGTCAATGCAATAATATTGGCAATAGATCCAGAAAACAAAAAGGTATCGCTTGGTATTAAACAATTAGATAAAGATCCATGGGAAAATTTAGAACAAACTTATCCAGTTGGTTCAACAATAGAAGGTACAGTATCCAAAATTACTAACTTTGGAGCTTTTATAAGACTTTCTACAGGAATCGAAGGCCTTGTACATATTTCTGAGTTATCAGACAAAGAAATTTCAAAAGTAGAAGATATTCTGAAAATTGGACAAACTGAAACTTTTAAAGTCATTAAATCAAATCAAGAAGATCGTAAACTCGGTTTAAGTTTAAAAGCAACAAAAAAACCTGAAAAAGAATCTTCTATTCAAGGCACCGAGCAAGAAAAAAAATCTGTTGAAGAAAAGAAAGAAAAGGTAAGCAAAAAAACTTATCAAGCTCAACACCAAGCACAAGCACCAAAAGAACAGCCTAAGTTAAAAGGCTCATTACAACAGGCTTTAGAAGCTCATGTCGCAAAATTAAAAAAAACAGATAGTGAAGAATAGGTAGACAATGTTACAAAAAACGTTAGCAATAATTAAACCAGATGCTGTTAAAGCGAAAAACAGTGGTAAAATAATTGATAGAATAGAATCTGAAGGTTTTAAAATTTTAAAGTTAGAAAAAATGCAGTTAACCAAAGCACAAGCAGAACAATTTTATGCTGTTCACAAGGGCAAACCATTTTTTGATGAACTTGTAGAATTTATGACTTCGGGTCCTATTGTTGTCATGGTTTTGGAAAAAAATAATGCAATTGAAGATTGGCGCAACTTAATGGGAGCTACAGATCCTGCAAAAGCAGAAAACAACACCATTAGAAAACTTTTTGGTTCTTCTAAAGGTGAAAATGCTACGCATGGTTCTGATGCACCAGAAACTGCTGCACAAGAAATTAAAATATTTTTTCCTAAATTAAATTAATAATTTAGATATAAAAATAAAAAGAATTAAATAAAAAAATTAGGCAGGATATTAAAAAAATATCCTGCCTAATTTTTTTAATGGGGAACAATCAACTATCTTTTTTTATTTTTTCTGCATGAAAAAAGATAACCTAAAATTTTTCTGATCGCGCTTTCTTTAATAGGCTTATGAATTCCTGGAGCACCTCTTCTTGTTTTTTCTCTTTCAGCTTCTAATTTAGCATGATATTCACGATAAGTTTCTTCAGGCGCTTTATTTATTTTTTGAATGTTATTGTTTATAACTTTATATAATTGACTTACTTCATTTAAAGTTATTTCCAATTTTAAAAATAAACCTCGTGCTTCTTCTAAAAAATTATTTATATCCTGAACCTTAGACAAAGAATCTGCAGCTAAAGGAAATAAATGACTAGTTGTTCTTGATTGACTTGTTAACTTATTAAATTCATTATATAAAGAATTTATACTATCTTTTTTTAATCCTAAAAGATTGTGATTAGCATTATTATATGGTTCTAGGACAGCATTTAAACTTCTAGCAGCAAAATTTAAATTATCTTGTGTATCTTGAAAAGAGAATTTAATACCCTCTATATTTGATCTAAATTCAGTCAAAGCCACAGTTGTAATAGTTTCTAATGTTCTTAATTCTTTAGCTAAAAAAGTCTTTTTACCCTGTAATATATATATTTTTGCTATTATATCACATTGTAATTTTAATGCTTCTTCTTTTTTATCTAAAACAATTTGCCCTATTTGAGTTGAATCTAAACCCTTTCTTGCTTGTTCTTTTGCTAATATTTCTATTTCTTTTGTTTTAAGCTCTACTTCTTGAGCCATATTTCTAGCTTGTAAAGATTCATCTTCTAAATTTATACTTTGATAAATTCTTAAAGCCTTATTAAAACTATCCTCTGAATCTCGAAAAAAACATTCTATCTTTTCATGATTTTCTTTGGCTTGTTTTTCGTCAAAAATTGGATCTGTAGCATCAGACCCTTGTTCCATAGACTTAGCATTATCCATAGCCTTAGCACTAAAAGAAAGAGCTAATAAACATGGGACTGCAATTGATAAAATTATTCTGTTGAACTGTTTCATAAAAAACCTCCATTAAGCCAAAGCATTATATATGCGTAATATATGCGTAGGCGAATCCATAAATAATAAAAACAATTAATAAAAATATAAAAACCTAAAATAAAGCCTTTATTTTCTATTATAATTTAATATTACAAAATAAATTATATTTGTAAAATGCCCCCCTACAACTCAAAAATCTATTAAAAATATGAAATTTTTACATTAAATTTTGTAAATTATTGCATTATTTCTAAATCAATTTATAAACTCCAGATCAAATATAAGTCAAATTTGGATATCAGTTTAACTTTGTTGTTAATTTACTGAACACAAATTATTTTAAAAAGGAGAAAAAATATGAAAATTTTTTCAAAATTTAGCATTAAAATTCTAATATATAGCATAATCTTTTTAGGTTTCACAAATTTAAATAATTTATATTCAAAATGGGGAAGCATTAGAGTTATAACCAACCATACCTCAAAGGATCTTGATTGTAGAGTTAATTGGGGCGTTAGAGAAGCTGGCGATTTATGGAATTGGAACCCTCCAACTCTTAAGCAAGGGAATGAAATTATAAAACCTGGACAAGAAATAACTATTTTACCAAAAAGTTCTTTAGATTTTACTAGTTTAGAAATACCTAATATAGATGTCTCAAAAGGCCGTCCAGAAGAAAATTGTATTCGTTTACAAGGCATTGGAGCTAAATCAGAAGATCTGCAATTAACTAGTGGTAAAGTTCTTGAATTAAATCCAATGCAAGGAGTTGGTATCGCATGGCTCAAAGATCCAATTGACAGTAACAAATCTGTCTGTTTTTTTGCTCAATCTGATGATCAAGTTCAAATAGTATTAGGAGACAGTATTTCTCCTTATTATGGCCTTAAAATTGTTTTGGGCAAAAATGAATCTAAAATTATTTTTCCTAAAGAAGAAATTGCTGAACAAGAAATTACTCAAAACAATGAAGCTTTAATAACGTTTGGTGATTATGTAATTTTTACAAATGAAACAACTGGCAATGTTTTATATTTTACTTCAGAAAATAAAACCCTTGATGCGCAAACCATAAAACATGCCATTGATCCTAATAAACCCATCGATAAACTTTATCAGTGGGAAATTTTACCAAAACCTAAAATCGCTACAGAAACAGATATAGATATTAATTTTTTAAAAGACCATAGCTCTTGTTATCTTTTTTCTAACGGTTTTTTAACACGTGGAGATCTAGGTGAAGCCAAGGTTCTTGGAATAAAATATCCTATGAGCAGATTTAGCATTGTAAAAGCAGAAAAAACTAAAGACATTTTTATTAAAGATAATGATAGAGTAAAAATTGTTTCTTATTTTGTTGATGAAGGCTATGTTGTAGATGAAAATGGAATAGCAAGAGTTAGATGGCCAATTCATAACAAAAATAATGTTTGGAAAATTTCACTTGTTAATCCTCGCAAAAAAATAAGCGCAGCCTTAAGATATCCAAGAGTTACTAGAGAGCAAAATCCTAAAGCTATGGCAACAGGTGGACTTCAAGGTCTTTATTGGTTAAGCATTCAAGATGATTTTATTTTCGTTGGATCTGGATATCAACCAGGTCAAAACATATTTTTATCAAGGAAATTACCTAAAGAACTTATTGGTAAGCTAACATTCATAGGCTTTAGCAGCAACAAATCAACCGCAAATTATACAAATATTTTAATGGGTGATCCAATTTCTACTAAAGAATCTACAAAAATTTATAAAGATACCAAAGAAAATATATCAGCTTCTGGAGGTTTTCAGTGGCTTACAAATTATCCATTAAGAAGTTCTAACAGAGGCTCTATAATTACAAAGATAAAAGCTGACAAAAATGCCGAAATTGCTTTTGCAGATCCTAGTACTCGTGATATAAAATATGTTTTAGAAATTGGTGGACAAAATAATCAAACTATATCTATAAGCAAAAAAATAGGTACAAAACTTGAAGAGCAATACAAAGTTTACACGCCAACTCCACCAATACCAAAAAAAGAAAGTTCTTTATTTCAAATAAGTGTTGACGATGGTCTATTTCTTATAAAAAGAGATAATGAACTGCTTTTTGCCTGGCAAGATCCCAAACCTTTTACAAAATATAATTTTATAGGTTTTGGTGCAAAAAAAAGTAATGTAGAATATTCTAATATAGAAATTGCACCTTCTATTCGTTTGGAACACAAAAGAACAGCTAAAGAATATAAGCAAATTTTCAGCGGTTTTACACAAGATTACATGTTACCTTTTTTATTAATTTCTCCTTTTGAATATTGGATTCAACAATATAGCTCTAACATAAGAATTACAGATCCTATTTATAATCCAGTAGGTTGGAATGTTGTTGGAATGGAAAAAGAAGGAGCACACTATTTTATAGTTTCTATAAGCAGTTCTGGAGAACCAAGTATCAAATATGCTGAAGATCCTAAAGGAAGTATTTTGGAACAAGCTATTAAAATTGGTTGTGATACTCTGGGTGACATTGGAAGCACTTTAACACAAGCGGGCGGTAAAGCTGCTGCTGTTGGAGTTTTAACATCTACAGTAACCGATCTTACAAAAAGAATTACAAAACAAGTATTTAAACCTACAACCGGAATTTATACCGAAGAAGCTAGAACGGCAACTGCCACAGGTAAACCAAATGATGAAGTGGAAAAAGCAAAAAATGAGATCGCTGATCTTTCTAATAAGCTTGATGCTATAGAACAAGATGCTTATCTAGATCCAGGAATAAAATTTACGCAAAAAATTGAATTAACACATAGAATCGTTAATAATATTATCTCTCCTGAAAATATTACTCAACCAATGAGAGAGCAAATTTTAAGAATTTTAGATAATTTGTTTGAAAGTAGAACAAATCTTCCTCAAACAATTCAACCTCCAACAATTTATGGTCCATTAACAAATCTGTTTATAAGTGCTTATGATAATAGATTTTTATTAAATCCTGAAAATCCTAATTTTACTGGCAGACGTGGAGATTTATATAGAAAAATAAATAAATTATCAGAAGAATTATTTAATGGTTTAAAAAATAAAACAATTGAAGAAGTTGAAATAAAACCTTTCCACGGTGAAGCTATTTGGTTGGGCGAGCTACCTATTCTAAATCAAGGATCCATATTCATTGATGCTGCAGGTGAAAAAGATATTTTTATAATTTTTTATGATGAAACTACTCGAATCAGAAAATTACAAGAAGCTACAGAATTAGTTCAAGTAAATATTGGCGGTTGGGATAATAAAAAAACAGCTATTTGTTCTGATGGAAATGGTCAAGCAGAAGTTTCTGTTTCAGCAGAAAAAGTACCTAGTGCAATGGCAAATGGCATAACATTCAGACAATATTGGGTAAGTTATAATAAAGGAGTAGTAAAATTTGGTATTGTAGAAAATAACACAATTAAAGAACTTTTAACATGGAAAGACTATTATCCATCTGGAAAAGTAAAATATGTTGGCATCAGTTGTTGGGATACACCTATAAGAATAAAAAATGTTGAAATTGCACCTCCAATTGAACAAATTGAAAAACAACTTGCAAGCCAAAAACAAACGCCACAACAAGAAGAGGTTATTCAAGAACAAAAACCTGCAGTTAAAAAAATAGCAAAACCCAAAGAAGAAGAACAAACGGCTGAGCAAGCTCAACCTGCACCACAACCACAACAGATGCAACAAGCAGGTCCAATGCCTCAAGAAGCAATATCGCAAGGAGAACCGAGTGCAAAAGAATTAAAAGAGATGCAAAAGTTTGAAAAATCAAAAAAATCACAAGAATCAAAAAAAATAAAAACCACAAAAATTAGAGATAAAAAATCAGAAAAAATAATGCGTGAAATGGCAGAGATAGGAGCATAAAAATCATGAAAAAAATATTTTTATTTTTTTTATTTTATTTTGCTTTGCTCGGCGCAAGAGACGAGATGGGAAGATGGTGCCTACTTGAAACATTAACAAATGAGAACCCCACCTATCCTATGAAGATGGATATACGGTGGAACGAGCTAGAAGATATAACCCAATCTTATGGATGGCGCTGGGGTGATCCATGGCCAAAAATATCTGGTGGCGATTTTATTCATGTGGGCCAGACAATTACAATTAAACCTAATGAATCATTAAATCTCCAAAATACCGTAATACCTCAAGTAGGCTCCAAAGGTCATCTTAGTGAAAAACGAATTCAACTTAAAGGCATTGGTGAACAAACAACAGAAGAGGGAGGACCAGAATATTTTGAAATTTCACCAGGCAAATTATTAAAATTAGACAGCTTACGAGGCAAGGCTTTTGCCTGGTTTGTACAGCCAATTTCAAATAGAGCCATCGCTTTTTGGGGACAAACTGAAGGAAAACTTGTAATAGCAATTGGGTCCAAAATGGGACCCAATTATTTAATTAAAATAATTTTAGGCCAAAAAAAATCAAAAATTATTACAAAAGAAGAAGAAGAGGCTGAACAAGCAATAACAGATAATAACGAAGCATTAATAAAATATGGTGATAAAGTTATAATACAAAATATTAAAACAGGAAAAATTTTAAGTTTTAATCCCAATAAAAACTTAATTGAAAGCAGTACATATTCAGCAAATTTAGAAAAATTACCTAAAAACAAAGTTTGGGAAATAAATCAGACCTATAAACCATATAAACAAGAAAAATCAGAAGATGATTTTTTAGAAAATGGCGAAACAATCGCCCTTTTTACAAACGACAAATATCTTAGCGGCAGATTTGGTGGTGCTATAACTTTGGAACCTAAAACTTTAGCTTGGGAAAAATGGACAATACAAAAAATAGATTCATCAGATTCTCGTATAAAAAATGGAGATGAAATAATGCTTCTTTCTGCCCACGAAGCTTCATACTTAGTTTTAAATTCAAATGGGATCGCTGAAAATAGATGGCCAATGCACAATGATAATAATATTTGGAAAATAAGACTTGTAAAAACTCCCGAACAAAAAATTTACAAATCAAAATACCCACAAATCACTAAAGAAGAAAATTCTAAAGCAATGGCAACTACTGGTTTTGATGGAGTCTATTGGATAAGCATAATTGATAATTATGTATTTGTTGGTTCTGGATACAAGCCAGGAGAAAATTTATTTTTATTCAGAATTTTACCTAAAAAATTTGCCGGTCAAATGAATTATATAGGATTTGGATGCAGAAATAAGCCGGCTTTATATTCAAACATTTTATTGTCAGAACCTATAAATAAAATAATTCCAGAAGGCGAATATGCTTCATTACCACCTATAGCGTTAACCGATAATTTTAAAATTCTTAAAGCACCATTAAGAATCCCTACAAAAGGCTCTATCTCCTTTGATGTAAAATCGCAAGGATCTATATCTGTAGGTTTTTTTAAAACCACAAATCCAGAGGATATAGAATACAAAATAGTAATAGGCAAAGACAACAACACAAGTATTGCAATTTATGATAAAAATGATGAAAAAACATACTTATTCAAAAATTATCCTATTGAAAATGACATTTTATCATATAATAATTTTGATAATTTTATAGTCAGTATAAATGATGGATTAATTACTGTATTTAAAAACGATGATCTACTTTTAGCCTGGCAAGATCCGCATCCAGCACAAAGTTATAAATATGTTGGATTAAGCTCAACGGATGACCAAGCAAAAATAAGAAAAATAAGAATTTTAGATCCTGTTGAAATAGAAGCACAAAGAACAGAAAGAGCGTATAGAGAAAAAGCTAAAGATTACCAGTCACAAGACACTGTTCAATTAAAACTTGTAGCACCATACACGTATTGGTTAAGACAATCAGGTTTTAATTTAGAAATTGAAGACCCTGTATATAAAAATAAAACATGGAAATTATCCCCTCCATTAGAAAAAATGGGAGAACACGCTTTTAAAGTAACAATTTCAAAATCTGGAAAGCCAGACATACAATATATGCGAGAAGCAGCTGGACATCCTTTGGAAAAAATATTAAATATAGGGGCTAACGTCCTTGGAAACACTGGAACTGCATTAGCCAATATACCTAACCCAAAAGTGCAAGCGGCAGGACTTATTACAGGTGTTGTTGGAGGAACATTAGAAAGTATTACTAAAGCTATTTTTGCTCCAATCAAGGGAATTTACACAGAAGAAGCAAGAATCGCTCAAGCAGAAAGTTATGAATCTTCAACGGTTGTTAAAAATACTCAAGAAATAAAAAAAATACTTGAAGAATTTGATAAAATTAGAGATATCCGATCTGAAACAGAATTAGAATATGGAATTGAATGGCACCATGAAATTTTAGATAAAATTATTAATCCTGATAATGCAACGTCAGATATAAAACAAAAAATTTTAAGAAATTTAGATACTTTAAAAAGCAAAGTAAATAAAATTTTAATTATAAGAACAAATGCAGATGCAGAATTATATAATAGTTTTATAAGTTTATTAATAAAAGCATATGATAATCTTTTTTTATTTGATAAAGAACAAAAACAAGATCTATACAATCAAATAAACGAATTAACTGTTAAATTATTTGATGCATTAAAAACTACAAAATTAGAATTTATCAAACTTCCCCCATGTCACGGAGAATATATTTGGTATCCAGACTCATTTAAAACTCCTGATAAGGGAACAGTTTTTTTTAAAGCATCAGGTGATGATAATATAATATTAGGATTTTCTGACAAAAAAACTCAAGTTCGATATTTAGGGCGATCAAAAGAAATATACCAAATTATAATTGGTGGTTGGCAAAATAAAATAACTGCAATTTGCGCAGATTCTGACGCTTGGGCCATAGTAAACCATATATCAAGCAAAAAAAACCCTACCGCCATGGCACCTTTTACAGATTTTAGACAATATTGGATAAGTATAAATAATGGACACATAGTTTTTGGAATTATAGAAAATAATAAAGTAGAAAAAATATTAGAGTGGCAAGATCCATATCCGCGAACAAGATTTAGATACGTGGGCTTTAGTAATTGGAACCATCCAATCAGATTAAAAGATATAATATTAAAAGACATAGCTTTTAATGACCCAGATTTTATAAACGTAGCTGAAGAAATAGCAAGAACATCAAAAACAGAAATATCTAAAAAACCTAGAAGCGTTAGAAGACCGGTTGAAGTTGAAGAAAAAATTGAAGAAGAAAGTGACATACGTACTAAACAGAAAGAGCCAAAAGTAAAAACACAAGTCAAAACTAAAAAAATTTTAAGAAGAGAAAAACCTAAAGAAATCGAATAATTTTAGAAGGGAGAGTTTTATGAGAAGAAAAATAATAATTTTTATGGGAGCAATAATTTATTTTGCTTTTATAAGCAATTTTTTATATAGCGAACAAACAAAAGAAGAACAAAAAATAGAAAAAGAGCCTACAAAAGTCCCTCTTAAACAAACTTATCCTATAAAACCTGCACCCCCCTTGCCTCCAAAAAGAAAACCGATTCCACCAGCTCCTTCAAAATGGCTTCCACCAGAACGGCCTAAACCTTTATCTGAAGAACAAATAAAAAAACTCAAAAATATAAGAGAACTTAGAGAGCTTGAAAAAAAACTAAAAGGTATCCCTGAAGAAGTAAAGAAAAAACTTGAGGCCCAAAAACCTGGAAGATTTGAAAAATTAAAAGAACGATTTGAATTAGCAAAAGTCAAAGCTGGAGCTCAATTATCAGAAATATCTCAAGATGTAAAAAAAACTGTAAAATCTATTGTAGAGGATTTCAAAAAAGCTAAAGAAGAACGCTTTGGTTTAAAACGCAAACCCAAATTAGAAAAAATAGGCGAACCTACTGAAGTAAAAATTAAAAAATATTCAAAAGAAGAATTTGAAAAAGAATTTAGTCCAAAACCTAAAGCTATAAAAATTGGTGAGCCAACCGAAGTAAAAAAGGGAATAGGTTTTGAAGAATTAAGCAAAAAAAGACGCAAAGAACAAGAAGAAAAATTTTTAGAACATAAAATTTTAGAAGAATTGAAAAAAGAAGAGCAAGCTGCAAGTATACAAAAAAGAGAAACTCCGCCACCACTCCCACAAAAACCTCAACAAATAAGAGAACAAAGAGCATTGGAACATTTTTTAAGACAAGCACCTCCTGTAAGACCTGCACCGCTTCCACCTCAAGAAGAAGCAGAAGAATCTGGGTATCAACCAGAAGAACAAGCTCCATACACAAGTCCTGTAGTTCGCGAAGATTACGAACAACCTATAACTACACCTGTAACAACAATAGCCGAACCCACTCAGGAACCTGTTCAAGCTCCAAAATTCTTGGAAAAATTACCAGAAAAGGTAGTTCCTGCACAAAAAAAACTTCCAAGCCGTTTTAGAGGGTATCAAAGAGTAACCTCACCTGAACAATCTACAACAGTTCCAGAAGCATAAAAATTATTTTTTTAAAAAAGGGTAAAACTATGAAAAATATAAAAATTTTTAGCTTTATATTATTAAGCAGCATATTTTATGCAAATTCTAATTTGCAAGCAGGGTTATTAGATAGATTTAAAGCATGGAGAGGCAAAAAAGCAGAGGAAAGTTCTACAAAAGCAAAAATCATAGCAGAAAGACTAGGGCGTAAAGCAGCAATGACTACAGATCCTAAAAAAAGTGAAAAACTCTTTAAAAAAGCACAAGGAGAATTCGAAAAGCAAAAAAAATATCAAGAAAAAGCTATAAAATTGGGTCGAGAATTTATCTCAGAAGAAATATTGCCATCGGTTCCAACTCAAGAAGAAATTCAAAAGAAATATCAAAGAACATCTATAGCTTTGCAACAAAAGCCAAAAGTTGAAAAACATTGGTGGCAAAAATTTCATCCTATTAAAACTTTCAAAAAATGGAATACTGAACGAAAGAAGGTAAATCAAGAAACACAAGAAAGAATGGGAGAAAGAAAAGAAGGTGTAAAAAAAGAAAAAGTTGCACAAGTAAAAGAATTAGCAAAAACCATTTTGGGACAAGAGATAAAAGGTTCTTTTTATGCAAAAGAAAAAGATATTTTAAATAAACAAATATCTAAAAGCAGAGAAGCAATGATTGAAGCCGCAAAAGCAAATGATGCCGAAAAATTTGAAGCCACACAAAAAGAATATTTAAAATTTTTTGATCAAGGACGAAGAATGTCTATTCGGGATAGAGCACAAAGCACAATCGAAGGTATCCAGAAGGGAGAATATAAAAAACCTATCTCTGATATAAAACAAGGTTTTAAAGAAGATATTTTAGTTACACAAGAACAGATAAAAGAAGAAAAAGAAAAAATACAACAGCTTTGGAAAAATATTGAAAAAAAACAACCACAAGTAGGTGAGCCTGAGGGATTTAAAACAGAAATTAGTATTAAAGAACAAGAAGTCCAAAAACCTGCAGCTCAAATTCCAAGAAAAAAAACACCTGGACAACCACCGGTTGCACCTAAAAAAAGTTTAAAAGAAGAATTAACTGAACAAAGAAGAAGTTTGAGAGTAGTTAAACCTATAGAACCAAAAGAAATTCAAGAACAGGAAGCGGCAGCACCTGCTGCATAAAAGTTATTTTGAAAGTAAAAAATTTGGACATTACGTATCGTAAATTTTGACACGTAATGTCCAAATTTTCAAGATTTAGAAATATTTGTTATTTTCTAAAGGTTATTAACTTATTCTGCGCGCATTCTGCCGAATTTTTCCCTTCCTGTTGTCTCCCTGAGGTCTGCATATCTTGAGCTACTACGTAATCTTTCAGGTGACGGTCTATCAGTAGTTCTACGTCCTACCTGAGATTCAACCTCTTTAGATAAGATTTCTTTAGCATCGGTTAAGTATTGTAATGCAAGATCTATTTCTTCAGCAATATCAACATTTCTGGGATTCAATATATCTTCTACCTCTAATAAATTTTTCATAATACTTTTTATTTTTTCAGCTTCTATTGCATAAGAATCTGGTCTTTGACCTCTTAATTTTTCGGTTTCATACGAATCAATGTCTTTTATAAGGTTTTGTACTATTTTTAATGATTTATTCATAGCAAGACGAGTAGTTACTTCTCCTTCCATTAATATACCATATGCTTTTTTTAAATTATCTATTATATATCCAGCATCATCTTTTTGTATGTAAATTACTTCTGGAATCTTAGTCTCCTCAATTTCAACTCTTCTAGTACCAGGAATTGTTCTTGTTGGTTCTCTTCTTGGTGTCCTATATTCATATTCATCTTCCTCTTCTTCGCCAGGTTTTGGTTTCAAACCAAGTTCTTTTCTTGTTTGTTTTTGGCCCTCTTTAATTTTATATCTTAAAGCTTTCTGGCCTGCTTTTATTTGTTCCTGTAAAGCCTCTCGTCCTATATCAGCAAAACCTTTTGTAGTTTGAATAGCAGCTTTAGCTATCTCTTCAGCTATAGCACTTTTCGCAAATTGTCCTAACCCCTCTTTTACCCTTTGTCCAGTTGTTTTTGTTCCTTTTGGTGATTGGTATTGAGTTGTAGTAACAGTAGGTTCTTCGTAAGCTTTAGGTTCTTCGTATACCCTTGGATCGTCATATTGAGTTGTAACTGGTTGCGAATATTGAGTTTGAGTTGTTGGTGCAGCATATGTTGTTGTAGGTGCAGCCTTTGTTGTTGTAAGTACCTTTTTTTTAATTACTGCCAAAACTTGGCTGCTATTTGCAAAAAAACATGCAAATATAAATAAACTTAAAAACCTTAAGTTTTTCATAAAATCCCCCTTTCTAAATAGAGATTAAAAAAATTAAACACAAAATTATAAAACTATTACAATTTCATAATAATAAAATTAATTTTCTATTTGCAATAGTTTGATGAAAAAATAAGAATTTTGAAATTTACCCAGGGCACACGCCCTGAGCTAACAGAAGTACCGCAGCACCTCAAAGCTTACGCTTTTGTTGCGCAGCTGACCACCTATTTGCAGCAAAGCAAATAAAATCAAACTTTGCTTAAGCAAAAATAAAATTAATTATTAAATCTATTCTTATATCTATACTTAATACTATTTTTTTTAAGCATTAAAACATATTCTTCTTCACAATTCATAATTTCGTGGTGTTTTTCCTGGTTTTGAATATAGTTTTTTATTTGCTCAATCTCTCTTCTTCCAACAGAAAAAATACTGTATCCATTTTGCCATCCGAAATTTTTATCAAAGCAATCACGAACGTATTTAGATGAGTTAGACTTGAGACACCTTATAATATCAGGAACATTTTCTCTAAAATCCGTTATTTGTAAAAGTATATGTATATGATCTTGAGTACCTCCAATTTCTACTAAATGCCAATCTTTTTTTAAAGTTATTCCGTATATAAAATTATATAATTTTTTCTGAAAATCCTTTTTTATTAAATTTTCTTTATCTCTAGTTCCCCAAACAATATGAAAAAATATGTTTATATATGCATGATTAGACATTTATTCCCCCAAAATTAAACATAAATAAAATTATTAAACGCATATTTTAAATAAAAATTTATAATTATCAAAGGATTAACTTTTGCGAAAGCAAAATTTGCTCTTAGCAAAAATCAGTCAGCTTCGACAAAACAGTGTAACTGTTTGGTGAAGTGGCACTGTCGTTAGCTCAAAGCGTGTGCTTTGGGCCTTCAAGTCATCTCAGGCATTATTCGATTTTTTATCCAAGAATCCAATTCGATTAAATACTTTAATAAGATTTCTAATTGGCAAAGACGAATAGAATTAGGACCATCTGAAAAGGCTTGTTCAGGATTATCATGAACTTCTAAAAATAATCCAGCTATACCTTGTACGATGGCAGCAGCTGCCAAGTTAGGGACAAATTTTCTATCCCCTCCAGTCGAACAACCTTGACCGCCAGGCCTTTGAACAGAATGGGTGGCATCAAATACTATTGGATACCCGAAATTTTCCATAATCGGAAAATTTCGATAATCTACAACCAAATTATTATAACCGAACGTATAACCACGTTCGCAAAGCCAGATATTTTGATTTCGCGTACTTTCTATTTTTTCTATTGCAGATTTCATATTTTCAGGTGCAAGAAATTGCCCTTTTTTAACATGAATAATTTTGCCAGTTTTACCTGCCGCAATTAACAAATCTGTTTGCCGACATAAAAATGCAGGAATTTGTAAAACATCTGCAACTTGAGCAATACTCTCAACTTGCCAAGTTTCATGAACATCAGTAACTATTGGAAGCTCAAAATTTTTACGTATTTTTTCAAAAATTTTAAGACCTTGTTCAAAACCAACACCACGTTTTCCTGAAATAGAGATTCTGTTTGCTTTATCAAAAGAACTTTTAAATATTAAGTTAAACTTTAACTTTTCAGATATTTTTTTTAGAAATTCGGCCATTTTTAAAGCATGCTCTTCGCTTTCTATGCAACATGGCCCCATAATAAAAAAAATTGGATTTTTATTATCTTTAATATTTTTTAAATTATTAATTTTTGCTTCAAGATTTATTGGCATGATCTACTTACTCTTCTTCTGTTTTAACCTGTTTATCTTTTTCCTGATCATATAACTTATTAATTTTGCAATATTCATCTAAAATGCCATTTATGAATTTATAAGCATCTTTTTCTGCAAAACCTTTTGCTAACTCTATTGCCTCATTAATTATAATCGACGGGGCAATTTCCTTTTGCATTAATTCCCAAATAGCCAGTCTTAGAATAAGAAGGGTACAACACCCTAATCTTTCTATTTTCCAATTTTTTAACAATGGTTTAATTTGATTATCTAATTCTTGCCGGCTCTCAATAATGTTTTTAGCCATTTTAATTGCGTCAGAATCTTCTGGAATTTCCAAATTAAAACCAGTTCTAAAAACATCAATAAGTTCTTCAAAATCAATAGTATAATCAAATCTATCTGCTGCATATAAAATATGAAAGGCTAAAGACCGAGTCTCTCGTCGTGACTTAATTTTATAAGAACAATTTTCATCACATTTTGTATCACAATCAGACATATTAGATTACTCTTTCTATATACTTATCTTGTCTTGTGTCTACTTTAATTTTGTCGCCTTCATTTATAAACAAAGGCACAGAAACGACAACCCCTGTCTCTAATGTAGCAGGTTTGTTGCCACCCTGAGCGGTGTCTCCTTTTACACCAGGGATAGTATTTTTAACTTTTAATATCATAAACATCGGAGGTTCAACAGAGATAGGTTTACCCTGAAAGAAAAGAACTGTATAAATTTCGCTTTCTTTAAGATATTGTTTAACAGATTCTACGTGATCAGCATCAAAATCTACCTGTTCAAAACTTTCTTGATCCATAAAGTGATAAAGGTCATCCGCATACAAATATTGCATGCTTTTACTTTCTAAGTCTGGTTCAGGAAATTTTTCTCCAGATCTAAAAGTTTCTTCTAAAAGCCTACCTGTTATCAAATTTTTCAATTTGGTGCGCATAAAAGCGCCACCTTTACCCGGTTTTACATGATGAAATTCAACAACAAGCCAAGGCTCATTGTTCCACAATATTTTTGAAGAACCACGTTTAAAATCTGACGTCGAAATCACTTTAAAGCTCCTCTATATTTTCAATTTATAAAAACAAAAAAACTTTAGATTAAATATAAATTTTAATTTACACTTAATCTAAAGTCAAAAATATATTTTTAAAAGGCCAATATTAATTTATTACTTTTTTATTAATGTATTATTTTTTGTTTTTTAAAATTTCAATCTCTTTTTCTAATTTTTTTATTTTTTCTTCAAGCATTTCAAACCTTTTTGTAACATTTCCATCCATTGTCTTTAACGCTTCATGTAAATCTCTAACCCTATCACGCAAACCTTCATCAGAACTTGGTGGTTTTGTTGAAGAACTCATAATTGCTCCGGTTAACAATCCCCCCATCATTCCACCTGCCATACCACCAGCAAAAGAATCCCCACCTCTTGCAAATAAAATTCCTGAAAAACAACTTAAAAATACAAAAATACAAATTTTATTCTTAAACATAAAATTCCCCTTTTTTCGTTCGTAGTGAGCCTTCGACAGGCTCAGGGCGAACATCTATTCTTTTCTATTATGTTTTTTAAAAAACATAAAACCTAAAACAACAACTGCTACAAATAATAAACCCAAAAGAACAATTAAAATCATTGTTACTTGCTTACTTCCTTGTTGTCCTGCAAGTCTTGATTCTAAATCTTTTAATTTTTCTTGTTCCCGCTCTCTTTTTAATTGTTCTGTTTGTTCTTGCAATCTACGAGTTTCTCTTTCTTGTTCTCTTCTTAGTTGTTCTGTTTTTTCTTGAGCTATTCTAGCTTCTTGCTCAGCTCTACTGGAACTACCAGAATCTTTAGTCATTGCACCAGTAATCAAACCACCAACCATTCCACCTGCAAGTCCACCAGCAAAACTTTCACCTCCACCTCTTGCGCACAAACTGCCCAAAAAACATGTTAAAATTACAAGCGTATAAATTCTATTTTTTATAAACATAAAGTTACAGCTCCTTTCAAGCCTTTTTATCTTGTTTTCTAAAAAACATAAAACCTAAAACAACAATCGATACAAAAAGCAATGCTAATAAAATTGTTAAAACCATTGTTACTTGTTTGCCCTCTTGCTCAGAAAATTTTGATTCTAAAGCTTTTAATTTTTCTTGTTCGCGTTCTCTTTTTAATTGTTCTGTTTGTTCCTGCAACCTAAGAGCTTCTTTTTCTTGATCTCTTCTTAGTTGTTCTGTTTGTTCTTGAGCTCTTCTTGCTTCCTCTTCTGCTCTCATTGAACTACTAGAATCTTGAGTCATTGTGCCAGTAATCAAACCACCCATCATTCCACCAGCCATACCCCCAACAAAGCTTGAACCACCGCCATAATCATATCTTCTATGCCCATGATGCCTTCCCTTATGGCGGCTACTACTAGGACGACTTCCAGATCTACGACTACTACTAGGACGCCCACCACCTCTGCGAGGCAAAATAATTACATTTGATGCTAATAAAGAAAAACATAACAACAAATAAAAAAATATCTTTTTCATTAAAAACCTCTCCCCCAAAAAATAAAATTAAAACATAAATAATCTTTATGCTATATTACCCCAATATTTACATATTTTTATATTGTCAAAATTTGACATAATACGTCAATAATTTGTATCAATATTAGAAATAATGGACCCAAAATAGAAAGGTGAAGAAATGCAAAACTATATTTTCGAGCTAATAAAAGAAGAAAAAATTAGAGAAGAAAAAACTATAAATCTTATAGCATCAGAAAATTATGCCAGTCCAGAAATTTTGCAAGCCACAGGATCTATTTTGACAAACAAATATGCAGAAGGTTATCCAGGAGCCCGATATTATGGTGGTTGTCAGATAATAGACAAAGTAGAAACTTATGCAATAGACATATGCAAAAAACTTTTTAATGCAGAACACGCCAATGTCCAACCACATTCTGGTTCCAGCGCAAATTTTGGAGTTTATTTTAGTCAGCTAAAACCAGGAGATACAGTTTTAGGAATGGCACTAAATGCAGGAGGTCACTTAACTCATGGCCACAAAATAAATTTTTCTGGCGCAATTTTTAATTTTATACCATATGGAGTAAATCCTGAGACAGAACAACTTGATTATGATGAAATAGAAATTTTAGCCCAACAACATAAACCAAAAATGATAGTTGCAGGTGCATCTGCATATTCAAGATTTATAGATTTTGCAAAATTACATAAAATAGCAAAAAATAATAATTGCTTACTCTTGGTAGATATGGCACATATTGCAGGACTTGTAGCAGCACAACTGCATCCAAGCCCAATACCTTTTGCAGATTTTGTTAGCAGTACAACACATAAAACACTAAGAGGACCAAGAAGCGGTTTTATTTGCTGCAAATCTGAATTTGCACAAAAATTGGACAAATCAATAATGCCTGGAATTCAAGGCGGACCATTAATGCATGTGGTGGCAGCAAAAGCAATCGCTTTCGAGCAAGCTCAAACAAAAGAATTTAAAAAATATCAAGAACAAGTAATAAAAAACGCAAAAGCTATGGCTCAAACTTTTATACAACTTGGTTATAGAATAGTATCTGGAGGCACAGATAATCATTTATTTTTGATAGATTTACAAGATAAAAATATAAAAGATAATTTGCCGGAAACACAAAAACTTTCAGGCAAATTAGTTGAACATTTATTGCAAAAATGCAGCATAATTTTAAATAGAAACACAATTCCTTTTGATAACCAACCACCAACAAATCCTAGTGGGATCAGAATAGGTACACCTGCAATTACAACCAGAGGTTTTGATGAAACTCATTCCTGCAAAATAGCTTATTTTATTGATGAGGCAATAAAAAACAGATTCGATGAAAATTTTTTAAGCAAACTTAAAGTAAAAGTTGAACAACTTTGTAAAAATTTTCCTATATATAAAGAATAAAACATGATAAATTGCCTTTTATGAATAGCTTAAAAAAAATTTTAAGATACACAAAAAAATATTGGTCTTACTTGCTTCTTTCGGTGTTTACAGCTTCTTTGTATGGATTAGCTTCTGGTGCACCAACTTATGTTATTAAATTTGCTGTTGATGAAGTATTTGTAAAAAAAATAAATTCTCTTTTGATCCCATTTATATTATGTTTCTTATTATTATTTACACTCAAAGGTGTATTCATGTATTTATCAAATTATTACATGAACTTTGTGGGCAACAAGGTTATAAACGATATCAGACAAGATTTATTTAATAAAGTTGTGTATTTTCCAATATCTTTTTTTCAAAAAAATACAACCGGCCAACTAATGTCACATTTTTTAAACGATATTCAAATGATACAAAACGCTTCATCTTCTTCGATTAAAAATGGCGTTCGTAGTTTTTTTGAAGCTATAGTTTTAATTGGCATAGCATTTACGCAAAATTGGAAACTTTCTCTTTTAATGATTATTGTTGGCCCAGCAATAGGGCTTTGTATTCAAAAAATGGGCCGATCGATAAAATCTGCTTCTGTAAATATTCAAAAAAGCATGGGCAACATAAGCAATAACTTGCAGGAAGTTTTTATTGGCATTCGTGAAGTTAAAGCTTTTAACGGTGAAAAAATAGAGATTAATAGATTAAATAAAAATTTATCTGAATGTTTTTTTTCTATAATGCGTAATGTACATATAGAATCTTTGGCTCCAGCATTTATAGAAACAATTGCAATGTTTGGTAGCAGCATAGTTTTTTATATTGCAGCACAGCAAATAATGGCCGGAACTATTACGGCCGGACAAATAACAGCATTTTTTGCTTCAATTTTATTGGCTTATCAACCATTAAAAAGATTAATTAATGTTTATTCAGAAATTCAATATGCTTTGGCTGCTGCAGATAGAATTTTTGATTTAATGGAAAAAGTTTATCCAGCAACTTTACACAAACAAGATAATTTAATTATTAAAGATAAATTTAATTTAATTAAATTCGATAATTTATCTTTTAGCTATAACGCTAAAACACCTGTTTTGCAAAATATAAATTTAGAAATTAATAAAGGCGAAAAAATAGGCCTTATTGGGCCATCTGGTTCAGGCAAAAGTACGTTGTGTGATCTTTTGCTTTGTTTTATAACACCAAGTTCAGGCAAAATTTTTATAAATAATCATGATATAACACACATTCCCTTAAAAACATTACGTGATCAAATAGGATATGTAGGCCAAAAAACATTTTTATTTAATGACACTATTCTTGCAAATATTAGTTACTCTCAACAAAATAAAACAGAACAAGATATAATTAAAGCTTGCAAAGCTGCTCATGCCGATGAATTTATTCAAAAATTGCCATCCAATTATCAAACAATAGTTGGAGAGAATGGCAACCTGTTATCTGGTGGTCAAAAACAAAGAATCACTATTGCTCGTGCTCTTTTAAAAGATCCACAAATTTTAATTTTTGATGAAGCTACTTCTGCTCTAGATCATGAATCTGAAGAAATGATAAGATTAACATTACAAGAAGCTGGTAAAAATAAAACAATAATTATAATTTCTCACAGATTATCTTTTATTGAAAATATGGATAGAATTTTTTTATTGCAAAATAAGCAATTAAAAGAAATTGATAAAAAAAATATTTTTAATAAAAATTTGTATCAAGATTATGGGGAATTTAGTAATGAAAATAAATTCGATAAAATTTTATGATAACTATTTTTCTGGACAAGATTTTGCAACTTACAGATATGATGTTGGTAGTTTTTGTACAAGAAAGGCAATAATTTCTCAAATTTCACACAAATCAGGAAATTTATTAGAAATAGGGACAGGCATTTCAAGTTTATTAATAGATCTTCAAAATTTTAATTGTTATGGCATAGATATTTCAGCTAAAACAATTAATTTTATTCAAAATTTGTTTAATCAAATAAACAAAAAAGCAATTTTAAACGTTGGTGATGCAACAAAATTACCTTTTGAATCAAATTTTTTTGATACAATAATATCCTCTCATACACTAGAACACATTAAAAATGATTTTTCGGTAATAAAAGAATGTGCACGTGTATTAAAAAATAAAGGTGAACTTATAATATTTGTTCCAGGCAGAATAAATGGTATTGCAACAAAAAAAGAATTTCGAAAATATGGCCACTATCGTTATTACAATTTAAAAAGATTTAAAGAATTAGAAAATTTTGTTTATCCTGAATTAAAAATAAAAAATATTATTTATCCACATAAAATTCATAATTTAATCTGGAATAGATTAAAAAATTTATTTAGATACGCAAATTATCCAATAAAAAAATGGATTTTTAGAGATAACAAAAGTTACGAACTTAGGCCTACTTATCAAAAAATATTTTTACCAACAATATCAATTACTCTAGATGCTTTAGACAAACTAACTAGAAATTCAGAAAAAAATTTATTTGGCACAGAATTTAATGTTTTAATAAAATTTGAAAAATCTTGAAAATTTATTTTTTATCCTAAAAAATATGTTTTTATTTTTTTTATTTATTAAAACTTCAGGATTAATTTTTATAATATTTTCATGAATATTTCTAAATTTTTCACCAGTTAAACTTAAATCTTGAAAATTTTTTTCTTTTAGCATGCCAAGATTATTTAGTTTTTTATCATAAAAAATATTTTCCCATTTTTTAAAATAATTTAAATTATCTTGATTTTGTTTCTTGTGGTTAGTTTTAATTACACCCAAATTTGCATGAGGATAATGCTCAATAAAAGATTCTGGGCAATCTATTGCGGTATAACCTTTATGCCATAACTTTAAACACAGATCACCATCACCGTTATAAAAAAAATATCTATCTTCATCTATATAATCAATTTCTTTTAAAGCAGAATTTAAATATAAACCGTGATTCACGTACATTTTATTGCCAAGCGTATAAGCAACATAATATTTTTCTTGTTTAGACCAGTTTCTATAATAAAATGCAACAGCACCAATTTTTTTATTATTTTCTAATTCTTTTTCAAACAAATTATATCCATTTTTAATAGCACCAGGCACAACCAAACAATCATCACTTAGCATGCAAATATATTTACCTTGAGCGCATTTAAAACCTAAATTCATAAAGTATCCCCACGATCTTCGCTCAATTTTTTTGCCTTGCCACTCGCCTCTATTATATTGAACAATAGTAATAATATCTTTTTGTTTTATTAGCCAATCAATAGTGCCGTCGTCCGAACCACCATCTATTATTATTGTTTCATAGTTCCAATCAAAAAGTTCTTGCCTGATAGAATCAACTGTTAATTTAAGAAAGTCTAAGCGATTATATGTGCCAAGTACAACAGAAATTAGATTATTTTTTTTCATATTTTTTACAAAAATTTTATAAATTAAATGGCAAGAAAATTAACATTTCTATTCATGATTAAAAATTGTTTATTTTTTGCATCCCAAATAATAAACAATAAATTATCTTTTTTATATTTATCATCAAGAACATATTCATAAATTGTTTCATCACCAGTCTTATTAACAAGTGTTAATTTACCCATTTTGTTTGTATCATCTCCACCATCCAAAGACAGTGTTTTGCTTTTTATTTTAAAAAATATTTTTCCAACTCTTTGTTCGATAAATATCTTGTCATTTTCTTTATCAATTTCGCCATTCAAAAAAGTTGCTTTATCATAATAAATAGGTTGTCCAATTTTCGTTAAACGATTTTCTTTTTCGTAATTATTATTGAATTTTAAATTTTTAGGCAAAAGAAAAAAAACTAACTCTTTGTCCTTTATTTCATGATTTTTTTTTAATTCTGAAACAGCATTATAAATGCTATAATATTCTTTTAAATACCCACTATTTGTTTTATAAAGATAAAATCCCCCAAATATTATTAAGAAAAAAAATAAAATAAAAATTGCTTTATTATTACATAAGATACATGCTCTACTCGTTTTATTTTTACACATAAACTTTCTCCTTTTTTTTAGTTAAACTTATAATTTACAAAATTATAATAAAAAAAATTAGGAGAGTAAAAAAAATGTCTTCAAAAAAATTTTTTAATAAAACATCAATTATTTTATCTATTTTAATTTTCATAATAATTTTTATAACATTAGGAATTCCATATACAAATTGGTGGTTCAATGGTGATGATTTTCATGGCATATTTTTGGGCTTTAGAGCTCAATCTTTAAAAGATGTTTTTTATTTTTTTTATGATGGACATACAAATCAATATATTGGCCCATCAAACTTTAATTATAATTACACGCAAAAACCCGATTTTATGGGGGCATATTATAGACCATTATATTGCGTATATTTATCAATCCAATATTATTTATTTGGAACTAATGCCTACTATTATCTTTTAACTAACGTTTTTTTTCACGCAATAAACACTGTAGTTTTATTTAATATTTTTTTATATTTTCTAAACTATTTTTCTGCATTTTTAGTAGCATTATTTTTTGCTTTTCATCCTCAAATTGGTTATAGATTCGGAGCAATAGTAAACCTGCATTATTATGTAAACGTCATGCTTATTCTTTTAACTATTTTAAGTTTTAAAAAATATTTAGATTCGAAAAAAATAATTTTTAATATTCTTTCTTGTATATTATTTGCACTTTCACTTTTAACCCGAGAATCTAGCATAGTTTTGCCTATAATTATATTTTTAGGCACATATTTGTATGAAAATAAATTTAATAATTTAAATTTTAAAAATTTTTTTTCAAAATTTTTTTATAATCTAAAAATAACTTCAGGATTATTTATAACTTTAATAAGTTTTTTAATAACAAGAGCAATTTTATATCCAATTAATTTACATGCGGTCAGCCCTGCAAGCATTTCAATTAAAAAAATAATTTTCTCAAAATTTCCACAGGTTCAAGTTTTTATATACGATTTATTTGGCTTATCATGGCTACCATGGGGACATAAAACTTTGCGAGCAATAATTATAGTCTCAATATTTTCTTTACTAACTTGGCTTTTTATAAAAAATTCTAAAAAAATATATTTTTTATATTTTTTAATTTGCACGTTTTTAATGCTCTGGCCAGGAATAATTAGTTATTATAGCCCAAGATATTTTTATGAAGTTGCACCGTTTGCTTTAATAATGTTTATTTTTTTGTTCAAATTTTATTCAGGTAAATTAATTTTTTTCAAAAATATTTTTTTAATATTTTTATCTTTTTTTATTTGTTTTCTTATTTTTTTTGATATTCATTGTTTTTTACGTCGAGAAAAAAAGATGCAAATTCTAGCTCAAGCAACTCAAAAACTTACTCAAAATTTAGAGATAAAAAATAGAGCTCTTTGTTTTCTAGCACATCCACTAGATGGATTTGGTGATCACCCTGCAGATATTTTTTGGATTTTATTTAATAATAAAAATAAAGAAACACCAATATACTGCGATAATTCTGCTGTGCTTTTTCAGGCAGATTCCAATATTGTAAAAACTACAAAATGGGCCAATATTGTAAGTAAATATTACTCCAAAAATTATTTTACAATAACAAATATAAAAACAGGTACAAAAAATATTTTTAAATTTAGCTCTTTAAATTCAAATAAAATAATATTTTTCCCAGAATACATAGAAAGTTCACTGGGACAAAAAATAATAACTAAAACAGAAAAAATAAATAACACTCAAGTTACAACAGAATTTACTCTTGAAATAAAAGAAAAATATTTAAAAACTAATCCAGTTTTTATTGCTTGGGATTATGAAAATAAAGAGTTTAAAATTCTAGATTCTTCTTCTATTAATAAATCTAAAATTTCATAAAAATCTTTATTATAAATCCAACCAAGATCTTTTTTTATCTCCGAATTATCTCCCAAAGTATGTTCTATATCGCAAATTCTATAAAGATCTTTATCAACATAAATCTTATTTTTATTAATATTTAATTTAGCAAAAACATAGAAAACTATATCTTGCAAGCTTATAGATTTACCTGAACTAATTATAAAATCTTCAGGCCTATCATTTTGTAACATTAGATACATAGCTTGTACATAATCAGGCGCATAACCAAGATCTCTTTTTATATTCAAATTACCCACTATTAATTTTTCTCTTTTGTTATTTTTAATTTCTAAGGCCTGTTTTATAACTTTTTTTACAAAAAAATTTTCACCTCGTAAATAAGATTCATGATTAAAAAGTATACCTGAACAAGCAAAGATTTTATAAATAACTCTATAATTTAATGTAATTAAATGCGCTGATACTTTTGAAATAGAGTATGCATTTAATGGTCTAAACTGTGTATTTTCTGTTACTGGCAATTTATCAGCAACCCCAAACATTTCACAGCTTGATGCCTGAAAAAATCTAGTTTTAAAACTAAATAATCTTATAGATTCCAGAACATTTATCACAGAATTTATGTTAAATTTTAAAGTAATTTCCGGCTCTCTTAAAGACAAATCAACAGAACTTTGTGCAGCAAAATTATAAATCTCATCTGGTTTATATTTTTTTATAATATTAATTACTTGAGTCAAATTTAATAAGTCACAATTTTCAAAAATTATTTTATTTTTTATTTTTAAATATTCTAACTTACTATAATCATCATTATCTCTGACAAGACCTATAATTTTATAATTTTTATTTAACAAAAATTGTGATAAATAAGCGCCATCCTGTCCTGTTATACCTGTTATAAGTGCAATTTTTGACTTTACTAAATCTTGCATAATATTTTTTTAAATTTGCCTATAAATTTCCTTACTACTCCAACATCTACGAATTGGCTCAAAGCTATTAATAATACTTATAATATTTTCTAAATAATTTTGCGAATCCCAACTTGCGGCTTTTTCAAAGCCTTTTTGAATAAGAGAATTTCTTAGATTTTCAGATTCATATAACTCTTTTATTTTTTCAGCCAATTCTATTTCAGATTTAGGATCAAACAATAGCGCAGCATCTTTTAATTGATATTGAGATCCAGAAACTTTTGCTGCAATTACAGGACATTTTAATGCAAAACTTTCTAATGGTGGTATATTGTCTGGACCAAAAAAAGATGGAAAAACTAATGCAAAAGCATTTTTATAAAGATTTATTAAATCTTTAATTTCAACAAAATTTAAAAAATAAACTTTATTTTCTAAATTTAACTCTTTTGTTTTTTGTTTTATATAATTTAAATTACCTTTATCAGAACCCGTAAATACAATATTAAAATCTAAATTATATTTTTCTTTTAAAATTCTTAAGGCTAACAATATTAAAATATGATTTTTATGCGGCCAAAATTGCGCGGGATAAAATAAGTAGTTTTTTTTTAATAAATTAAATTTATCAAAAATATTTTCACTATAATTAAAATTATTTAAAACAAAATCAGGTGTCGGCAAAGCCAAAGTTTTTATTCTTTCTTCTGGCATACCATAAAAATTAATAATCTCTTTTTTGCCAGCTTGATTGCCAATAATAATATAAGCGGCTCTTTTAATAGCTAAATTATATCTCTCTTCTCTATCTTCAAATTTCCATCCAGTAACACTTACCTCAGGAAAATAACTTTGCAATCTATGTTGCAAATCCCAAACAGTATAAATATATGGAATTTCAACAAATTCAAAAGCTGGCGTTACAAACCACATAAATTCAATTTTATTTTCTAAAACAGCTTTATTTAATGGATTTTTATAATTTTTCTTTAAAAAATATCTTTTTACTTTTCTGGGCAATCTAAATAAATTTTTTAGAAAAAAACTTTCAGTAATATCAGAATAATATCGTTCTAGTTTTACAAATTTAATATTAGAATTTTTTTCAAATTTATCCGCATCATCTGCAAATACATAAAATTCATGATTAGATTTAATTTTTTGTAAAACATTTAAAATACTTTGTTGAAAAGTATAACCTCCACCAGATTTCGAATCAGTAAGAATAAATTTTCCAAAATAAATGCCAATTTTCATGATCAAATTTTTCTGCAAATAAAAGAGACTCCCCAAGAGTTAAGAGTTGGGGTATCACCAGAAAGCCATTCTTGATAATCAAGAAGTTCAAAATTATTATTTTTTAAAAAAAATTCTAACTCTGGCTTAAAAAAATATCGCATTTTATGCGTTTCTTTAAATTCTTTAACTGTATTATTTAATTTATCAATTATAAGTATTTGATAATTTACATCAACAATATTGTTATTAAAATCAATTTTGGGTTCAGCTATTCTTGTTAATAAAATATTTTCATCTTCAAATCTTTTAACTCTAGTTTCAGGCTTACAATTCAAAACTGCAGGGCCGTACCAGACATCAAAAATAAAAATACCATTTTTATCTAACAAAACATTTTGTAAATCCTGATTGTTAGTTTGATAACTTATGACATGAAAAAGAGATAATACTAAATCAAATTTTTTATTCAAATTTACATTTCTAATATCACCTAGATAAAAATTAAATCTGTTAGATAAATTTTTATGTTCTTTTACCCTCTTTTGGGCTTTATTAATCATCTCTTGGCTTATATCAACACCAAAAATATTTAATTCTTTTTCTGCCAATAAAATGGCATGTTTGCCTGTACCACAACCAAGTTCTAAAATATTTTGAGCATCTTTTTTATATTTTTTGATTAAATTATAAATATATTCTGTTTCAGCATTATAATCTTTATCGTGATATAATAAATCATAATAAAAAGCATAATCTTTAAATACACTCACCCAAAATCTCCTTAAAAATTTCGCAAACTTTTAATATTTGTTCTTCTTGCAAATTTAAACCACTAGGAAGATAAAAACCTCTTCGTGCCATATTTTGAGCAACAGGATAATTCTGGTCATTAAATAAATCCATCTTTTTAAAAACAGGTTGCTCATGCATGCACCAAAAAAAGGGCCTTGTGCCAACACCTCTATTTTGTAATTTTTGCATTATTTCTTGCGCATCAAATTTAATTTTATTTTTTAATACTAGCCCATAAACCCAATATATATTTTGTGCATACTCAGTTTTAACTAATGGCAACTGCAAAATATCAGATAAGCTTTGTAAATTTTCTGTATATAATTTGCCTATCCAACGTTTTTTATTTACAGTTTCATCTAATTTTTCTAGTTGCGCTAAACCGAGCGCTGCCTGCATATTTGTAATTCTATAATTAAAACCAAGTTCATCATGAACAAATCTTCTTTCTGGTTTAAAACAAAGATTACGCAGCGACTGGCATTTCTGTGCTAACTCTTGGTTATCTGTTACTATCATACCACCTTCACCGGTTGTAATATGTTTGTTCGCATAAAAGCTAAAGGTACTAATATCACCAAAAGAACCACACTTTTTATTTTTATAAATTTGGCCATGCATTTCAGCGGCATCTTCAATTATTTTTAAATCATATTTTTTTGCTAACTCTAAAATTGGATCCATATCTACAGGTAAACCATAAAGATGCACGACCATTATCGCTTTTGTATTTTTTGTAATTTTTTTTTCAATTTGATTTACATCCATGTTCCAGATTTCTGGATCACTATCTATCAAAACTATTTTTAGACCAGCTCTTACAATTGCAGCTGCGCAAGAAATAATAGTAAAAGTCGGCATTATAACTTCTGAGCCTCTTGGCAAATCAAGTGCCAAAACCGCTAAATCCAAAGCAACAGAACCATTGCAAACAGCAATTCCGTATTTTCTATCAACCTTTTTTGCAAATTTTTCTTCAAATTCTTTTATAAATGGCCCATCAGAAGATATCCAACCAGAATCTATGCATTCGTTTAAATATTTTTTCTCGTTGCCAGATAATACTGGTGTATTAACAGATATAAAAAAATTATTATTATTTTTATTTTCGTTTTTATTTTTTATATCTAGATTTCTATCTTTAATATCACAGATTTGCATAGTTTCACCTATTTAATTTTTATTATTTCTTCACCTACTCCATCAAATCTAGTTTTGTCTTGCTCCCCTGCATATGGCCCTTGTTTAACTTCTATCATTTGTGTTTTTTCTAAAAATTTAAATCCATGTCCACCACTAGCAAGCAAAATCACATCACCAGGCTCTAAAATTCTGCTTTCAAGATAATTTTTATTATCATCATAAAAATCAACTCTTACTTTTCCTGTTTTTATAAATAAAACTTCTTTTGTAAAAAAAACTTGTCTTGATACTGAATTGTGCACATGTGGTTGTATAACTTTATTTTTATCGTGTTGCATAAAAGCCAATTGTTGAGAAAAATCATCCGGTGTAAAAAAAGAAATACCTTCTTTTTCATAATTATTTTTTATAATTATAGAAATTATTTGATCTTTATTTTTTATTATTTCAAGCATAAATTTTTCATCTAAACTTCTAACCAATCTAAATTTTCAACAGCAGGTAAACGATTTTTTATTCCATCTAAAGCTTGAGGATGAGATAAACAATCTTTTATGGAAAGTGTAGGAATTGTTTCTTCCGCTATACCTTTTCTTAAAAAGAAAGCATTAAATCCATATTTATTACATCCTACCAAACGATAACCTTTTTTTTCTGCTAATTTAACATAAGCCGGCAAAGAGGCCCCCATAAAATCTTTGTGTACATCAAATCTATTAAAATCTTTCTTGTATGGCACAGTAACAGACTTTTTATCTCCCCATATATTATGATACTCAACTAAAACAAGCCTGGGATTAACAACTTTCAAATTATTCCAAATCCAATAATCAATCCCATCAATATCCAAAGATAAAAAATCTATAGATCCAGTAAAATCATTTTCCAGTAAAATTTCGTTAATATTTTCACCTGTAACCCATTTATTAATAATTTTAGGGGGATAAATTACTGTATCAGGATGAGTATTAAAAAATTTTTCGCCATATTTTTTTTCATTTTCATCGCCACAAACAAGTAATCCTGTAAAATTCCAATTAGTTAGCAGATTAGTGGTATTAGCTCCATAAGGAGAAGCAAAAGCTATATCTAAACATTTTTTATTTTCAAAACCTATTAAAGAAAATAAATAAAGCAATATACCATCTTCATCATTTTGAGAATAAATTCTAAAACCAACATCCCTTATATCAGGTAAAATTTTTTTTTCATTCAATAGTTCTTTATAGTAAAAAAATAATCTTCTTTGTTCAGCCTGTGATGTTTGATTATGTAAAATACGTGATATATTATTATGTTGATTTTGTCTTTTTTTATATTCATCAAATATGATGTTTAAAAATCTTTCAATAATTTTTTTTAAAAATTTTTTTATCATAATATCCTCTAAATTTTAAAACCTTTTTTCTTTAAAACACATAAATGCATATGATTATGCATAAACGGAATTTTAGACAAAATTTTATTAACAAATTTTCCAAATTTACTCAAAGTAAACTGCCAATCTTTAAAATAGACTAATGGTGGTCCAAATATATGAAATAAACCATCAACATGTGCTATAGGTTTACTCTCAATAATATCAAAACCACTTTTTTTACAAATATTTATAAATTGCTTTGGAGTAAATCTATATTCAAAAAATTTTCCAATTTGTGGATCAATATAATAAGAAAATTTCTTTCCGTTATACTTTAGTTCTTTTTTTTTAAAAATTTTTCTTATTAAATTATATTTTCTAAAATCAAAAAAACTAAAAAAATATAAACTTTTTCTTATAAAATTAAAACTTGGCACTGTAACTATGGCTATACCGCCCGGCTTTAAACAATTATACATAGAAAGCATAGGCTCAATCGATCCATTTTCAAAATGTTCAATAACTCCATAACTTAAAATTACATCAAAATAATTTTTTTCATAAGGCATATTCAAAATATTACCATGTATAACATTAAGCTCTGGAAAAAAATTATTCAAATAAACAACAGAATCTTTGTTTAATTCGATACCACAAATATTTTTATAACCTTTATCATAAAAATATTTTACAGCTCTACCAAGACCACAGCCAGCCTCTAAAATTTTTAGATCTTTATCATTAAGATATTTTAGAGTAAAAAGAATTTCATCATCTTTTTCACAAGATTTTAGTAAGAAATCAAAATCTCTATTATCCCAATTAAAAATTATACTCTGATTATTTTGTTTTGGAGCTTCTTTATTAATTGGCATTTCATTATTCTCCCACTACTTTATTAATAAAATTTTTCATGTTTTTTGAAAAATTCTCTCTAGAAAATTCTCCCAAAGCATAACTCTGACATTGGGCTATTTGATTTTTTAATCCGTACTCATCTAAATTAAATGCTTTAAAAATACTTTTCTCTATTTCTTCCATAGAACAATTTTCTAAATATATCCCACAATTTTCAGGCAAATTCATTCCTGTATTTCTACTGATTATTGGAAATAACCCCAATTGCAGACAAGTTGCCACCGATGGCGAAATACCCTCACTACAAGAAGGAGCAATGAAAGCAAAAAGATTTTTTAATATTTTTAAAAATTTTTCACTATTAGGCTCTAAATAACCATGATATTTAATATTCTCAAATTCAGTGAGTTCTTTTTGGTATATATTCCAAAAGTCTTTTTCTTTTTCAACAGCACCAACAACATTAAGTACTAAATTTTTATTTTTAGAAAAAACTTCCAAAACTAAATCAAGACCTTTATGAACTGCTCCTGAACCGAAAAACCATAAAAACTCCCTTTTTTCTGATACATAGCTTTCTTTAGATTTTATATATTCTAACTTAGATGCTGAAACAGTAACTTTAGTTATTTTATCTTTATATTTTTTGGGAAAAGTATTTAAGACAAAATCATTGCCAATTAAAGAACAATAATCGGCAAATTTTAAAGATCTATCAAAAAGTTCCAAATAAGAATCTATTCTTCTAGGAGAACAATACATATCACGTCTTTTTTCTAATTCTTCGATTCTTTTTATTTCTGCTTCATTTTGAAACCTTGGATAACTGCCTGTAATATGCAAAATTTTTTTACACGAACTATCTAAATATGGCATAAAATTTTGCAAATTTTGATGAATATCCAAAACAACATCATATTTTTTATCAGGTACAAATTTATCTGAATAATTTATCGCATCTACAATATAATTTTTTTGTAAAAAAATATTTATAATCTCTCTACATTCCCAATTATTACTATGGCCATTAAATCGTTCATCTTTTTTATTCCATAATGCTGGAGCTTTTAGATAACTAATAAGAGCTCTTTTCGCAGAATTTTTGTTTTCAGGATAAAGAGTAACAACTCTATTTTGAAAATCAGAATTAAAGCTTAAATTTTTTTTAAAAAAATTAATTATATTCATAAAAGAGATTTTTCTTTAATATTTTTTTTTGAAAAAATATTACTCTTATTCCCATAATATAAATTCAACCAGTTCCATATCTTTTTAATACCATCTTGATAATTTATTTCAGGAACAAAATTTAATAATTTTAAAGCTTTAGAATTATCAGAAATAAAAACAAATTGATCTCCTGGCCTCCATTCTCCAAAATTATATTTAATATCACTTAAAGTAATTTGTTTTAAATAATCAAAAAATTGTAATAAAGATAGAGCATTATTTTTTCCACCACCCATATTAAAAGCACTACCCTTAACTTTATCTATATTATTCAAAATACAATCATAAAATCTAACTAAATCTGCAACATATAAAACATCACGAACTTGTTTGCCATTTCCATAAATAGTAATTTGTTTACCTGTCAAAATAGCTATAATAAACCAGGCAATCCAACCTTGATCTTCAATTCCAAACTGATGAGGCCCATAAATACATGATTGCCTTACACTTACGGTTTTTAATCCATAAATACGTGCATAATCCAATGTATATTGATCAGCTATACCCTTAGAACATCCATACGGAGAATAAAAATCTAAATTTTGTTTTTCAGATACACCTATAAAATTTTTATCTTCATAACCATAATATGTTTCATTTTCGATAACATTTTTATCATAAATTTTGCCATAAACTTTATTTGTAGATGCATTTATAAAGATTGCATTCTCATTAAATTTTCTAACACATTCAAGCAAATTAAAAGTTCCCAACGCATTAATATTAAAATCATTTCGTGGGTCCTGCACAGAGGTGGTAACTGCAACTTGACCAGCCAAATGTATTATGGCATCAAAACTATGTGTTTTAAAATAAGATTCTAGTGATAAATTATCTGTTATATCTAACTTGGTAAAATTGAAAAAAATATTATTCTCTTGTAACCACTTAAGATTAATTTTAGCTGTTTGCCTTGAAAGATTATCTATTACAAAAACATCATAGCCTTTAGAAACAAAATATTGAACAGCATTGCAACCAATAAAACCAACCCCACCGGTTATCAAAATTTTCATTTTTCCCCTTTTATTTCAAATATTTTTATAAAGCAAGATCTTTGTACATTTTGGGTAATTTAGATAAAACAATATCAAAATTTTCATCACAAACGCCGTTATAACCAAGCTCCCAAAGATATTTACAAAGTTTAGGATTTTTATCCAAAACTTTTTGCATGCCAATCAATGCTTTATAATACTCAAACCAAATTTCATCAGGTGACAGAATATTTTCATTATTTTTTAATTTTTTTAACTTAGCTTTAATAAAATGTCTAATTAAATTCTTTAAATAAAAAAATTTACTCTTTTTTTCTGATTCATACTCAATCATATTTTTTATAGACAAAGCTTTACAATGCCCTTCCCCTATCATACGTGAAACCCAAAATTCTTTTGTAAGTCTAAATGACGGAATAATGTGCTGAACGCACATTTTAGGTGAATAAATAATTTTATAATCAGCTAATCTACATTTTAAACAAAATCCATAATCTCCAGGACCAATATATAATTTTTTAAAAGTCTTTTTTTCATTATTAGATTCAACGCCAATTGTATCAGGAGGAAAACCTCCAATTTTCCAAAAAACAGAAGCTCTAATTGCCATCATTGGCCCAGGAACTGCGTGAACTTCTTTTAAATTTTCACCAAGATCATATAAAGAAAAGCCATTAAAACTCTTTTGTAATTCTATTATCCAATTTGGCGGTTCTTGCTGATAATATGGTAATATCTTGCCACTAGCAATTGCACAACTTGGATATTTCTTAAAAATTCTTGTAACTTCTTTTAATGTACCATCTTGAACTATTACATCATCATCAAAATATAACAAAATATCACCAGAAGCATTTTTAGCACCTGTATCTCTTGCCTTTGTAAAAGAAGTGCTTTTTTCAAAAACATATTTTATGTTTTTGGCTCTAAAAGATTCAACTATTTCTTTTGTATTATCTTTAGAATTATTATCAACAATAATTATTTCAAAATCAGTTTCTGCCTCAAGTTTTGATATATTAGCTAAAAGTTTTTTTAAAAAATTTGCTCTATTGTGTGTTGGAATTATTATAGAAATCATTACAACTCTTTTCTTACTTATTAAATACTATTAATTTTCTAGTATCTGGATGCGAATCCAGAACATCAAAAGATTTAAAAAATTTTAATCCAATTTTAATAACATTATCTAAATTATATTCAACAGTAGAATATTTGTTTAAATTTTTAAAAAAAGTTGGTTCATTTTTTATTAAATTATCTTCTAAATTTATAAATTCTAAAACTAATGTTTTTAAAGATAGTATAGATAAAATTTCAAAAATTTTATCTATGCCCATCCCCTCCCCCAAAGTCAAATGGTGAAATAGCGCCAAACATAAAACAAGATCTGATTGAAAACGATCTTGAGCTTTTAAAAATAGAACTTTATTTTCTATGCCATAAATTTGTTTAGATAAATCTTTAAAAGACAATAATAAAGACAAAATGTTTAAATTATTTTTTTTAGAATAAATATAAAGATCATCTACACAAGATTCATCAATATCGGTTGATATAACTTGCGAACCATTTTTTTCAGCCAAAATAGAAAACCAGCCAGAATTTGCACCTAAATCTAAAACTGTTTTAGGTTTTAAATTTTTCAAAATTTTAAAAACATTTTTCTGCTTATTTTTCCAGCTATCATAATCCTGAAAAGAAAAATTTTCTTTTTTATTCTCATAATATAGAAGATAATCGCTTTTATTTGGTGTAACATTTATACTTTTTACAAATTCAAGATTCTTTTTACAAAAATTTAAAAACTTATTTTTACTTTTAAATTTATAAATTTTATATATTTTAAAATTTTCTAAATAGATATTAAATAAACTTTGATTTTTTGATTTAATAAACAAATCATGCCATGTTGGCATTTTACAACCAATTACATTACAAGCTCTATCAGAAAGCATCTCTCTAGCTTGCATATAATTTTTTCTACCAAACAAAACAAATGGTATCAAAATAAAACTAAAAAACATCTTTTCAAAAACGGTAACCCTAGAAATATTATTAGATGCGTTAGTAATAGAACTAAACCAATTTTCATATTTCAAATCTTCTATTTTTAAAATAGATAAAAAATCAATAAATACTGGCTTTGTAAAATCAAAAACAATATTATTTGGCATAGCATCTTTTAATGTTAAGCCATACTCATCAAGCTTTAAAAACAATTCAAGATGCAAAACAACTGCATTTTTAAACATATTCGCAGACCATTCACACGGATAAGAAATTGTATATTTTTCGTGTTTCAAAAAATTTTTGTTATTTAAGAAAACATGCTCTGTTTGAACTATATTATATTTATAAAGTTCAAATTTTTTGTATAAATTATAAACCTCTAAAGTATAATTCAAAAATTCAGAATTTATTTCTCTTAAAATATGTTCAGAATTATCATAAACAACACCACGATTATCGTAACCACTCAAAATTTTAAAATTTTGAAACACTCTTTCTCCTAAACTCAAATCTCTTTTTTTTTAATTTTTTCTAAATATTCTAAACAATTTTCATCTAAAATAACATCTTTACCAGAAATAATGCTCTCACAAAGTTTATCTAAAACAGGATCTTTTCCCGGCAATAATTCATCAAGCCTATCAATATCAATATCACCCCAATGTCCTTGTTTTTTATTTATTATGTTTAAAGGTATTTGTCTTTGTATAAAATACGAATAAGCATATTGACGAGCCAATTTAATTTGCTCTTGTGTTAATGGTTTGATATTTTTTATATTTTCAAGACAATCAAAATATTGCTCTTTACTTTTCATGTCTAAAGAAAAGCCTTTGTCAGAAAAATGTGATTTTCCTAAAGTAATTATATGCTTACCTAAACAAGGTAACTCAACTCCAACTGTCCCAAATATCGTAATTCCACAATTTATTAAATTATAAAGACTATAAGAATTTATTTTAATATCAGAATTAATTATTATTATATTTTCAGGAATATCTTTAATTCTCTTTCTTATTTCATCTAAAGTTCCATAATTATTGATCGTTTCTATTGGATGTATTTTAATAAGCCAATTAACATTTTTTATATCTTTTATTTTATTTATAGATTCTATAATCCAATCATATGGATTTTTAAAAATCATATAATCAAAATCAGTGCAAGCATCCCAATTTAAATGTGAAAAAAAACAAACTATAGGATTATCATTATTTATACCAATTCTTTTTTTAAGAGAATCAGTATCCTGACAAATTTCAAAAGAAGCAGTATCCAAAGTTTTCTTATCTACATACCTATCAATAAAAAATTTATTTAATAGTTCATCTTCTTTTTGTGTTAATAAATCTTTTTTCCTTTTTTCCCATTCAAATTCCGTTATTCTCCGAGGAAACAAATTAAATTCACTTTCTGGAATAGAAAAATAATGCGTCATTTCAGAAAATCCACTTGACCAACAAAAAGCATTAATTTTATTTTTAAAACCAACAAACATAGAAGGAGCATAATCAACATACATACCATGTGAGGTTAAAATAGAAATAGGATTATATTTTTTTATTATCACATCTGCTATATAAGTATTAATAATAGCCGAATACAAATATTTTCTATAAACATATTCATCATCTTTAGTAAATTCTGATAATAGAACAGGATAACCCTGTTTATATCTAATAAATGAAGATAACGCTAATTCTCCTACATTAATATCCAAAAATTTATAACGTTCGATTTGTTCAACATTTAGATGTTCTATAACATTTCGAAATTTTTGCATTTTATTAATATCAATAAATTCACTAGCTTGTGAATAATTTACATCATATCTCTTTGCAATTAATTTCATTGAATTTATACAATTTTTACAATAGTTTTCCCATGAATTTTGCTTATTAACTTCTCTTTGAATACATGCCTGATCAATTTCATCGCAAATAATAAAATGCGTATCATAACCTCTTAATTTTAAAGCAATAGAAAAAATAGCATTTCTCCTGAAAATCTCAGGAAAACCACCTAATTCCCAAAAAATAATAGGCTTATTATTTGAAATTTTAACTGAATTAAATTTTATAAAATTTAATAATTTAATTTGAAAATAATCTTTTCTTTTAAATATAAATTTCTTTAAAAACTTTTTTACATCTTTTAAAAGCATAAAATAATTACAATCTTATTAAAATATCTTTTTTAAAAAGATATTTTTTAGCCTCTAACGGTGTCTGCTCAGTAAAATGAAATATGCTTGCTGCGGCAATTGCACTAGCTCCATTTTTAATTGCTTGGTACATATCTTCATAATTATTTGCACCTCCAGAAGCAATAACTGGAATCCTAACATTTTTATAAACCAATTTTATTAATTCTTGATCATAGCCCTGCATAGTTCCATCTTTATCTATAGAAGTAATAATTATTTCACCGGCACCTCGAAATTCTACTTCTTTAATCCAATCTAATAAATTTATACCGGTATTTATTGTACCACTGTGGCTATAACACTCATAAAAATTTCTAGCATTTTTACGCACATCTATACTAACAACGATGCACTGACTTCCAAAAATTTTTGCTGCTTGAGTAATAAAATCAGAATTTTTAAATGTAATACTATTTATGCAAATTTTATCTGCTCCTGCTTTTAATAACAATCTAATGTCCTCTATAGACTTAATTCCACCACCAACTGTCAATGGAACAAAACATTCTGAAGAAAAATCTGAAATTAAAACAAAGTCAGGAGATTTATTTTCTAAAGATGCAGTAACATCTAAAAAGATCAATTCATCAACTTGACGCATATTATAAACTTTTATGGCAGGTAAAACAAATCCAACCTTACGAGAATTATCAAAATTTATTCCCTTAACTAAATTATCATGTTTCCATAAAAGCGTTGGTATTATACGAATTTTTAACAATCTCTTTCCCACTAAATTTTAAAAAATTTTCAAGTATTTTAAAACCCAACGGCATGCTTTTTTCTGGATGAAATTGAACGCCATAGATATTATCATTATTAATAGCAGCAACAGTTTTTCCACAATAATCAACTGTAGCAATTGTATTTTTAATATTTTCAGGAACAAAATGATAACTATGAACAAAATAAAAATCACTATTATTTTTAATATCTTTAAATAAAATATTAGGTCTTAAAATATTAATATCATTCCAGCCAATATGTGGAATACGTTCTTTTTCTCCTTTTGGTTCCATCTTAACTACTTGCCCTTTTATAAAACCTAAACCATAACAATCCCCACCCTCAGTCCCATTAAGAGCAAGTAACTGCATACCTAAACATATTCCCAATAATGGAGTCTTATTAATTAATACTTCTTCTCTCAATGATTCTACTAATCCTAAAGTATGCAAATTTTTCATACCATCAAAAAAAGACCCAACACCAGGTAAAACAATTTTTTCTGCAGTTTTTACATCATTAGGATTACTAGAAATTTTAACCGATGCTCCACATATTTCCAAAGCTCTAGAAATTGAGCTCAGATTGCTCATTCCATAATCTATTATTACTACATTCATAGTTCTCAAAATTTTCTAAACAATTTAATTTAATCAAATTACCTTTTTTGTTTTTAATCAAATTACCTTTAGAGTCAGTTTTAAAAATTTTTTTATTGGTAAATTTATCACAAATTTTAACAAATTCTTCTAAAGAAATTTCTAAAGGTTTAAGAATCTCTTCTATTGGTTTACCCAAATAGGTCCACGGAAATTTGCCATCACTTTTATTAACAATCTCTATTGCATCTTGCCTACTTAACCTGCCTCTTCTTATATGCAAACATGCTAAATCTGTTGCTCTACCAAAACCAAATTTTAAAAATTTAAAATAATCATGAATTCCTGTTTGATAATTATCTACATTTTCATAACTTACCATTGAACCTTCTACAATTTTATCAAATGTATTAAACCCATTGGCTTGTGATATAAGAGCATTTGATAATCCATCCCATTGCAAATAATATCCTAAAAAAATACCTGTTACACCAACAAGCTTAAGCTCTTCATCTGATGGATATATATAAGCAATTAAATCTTTTTTAGAAACACCTTCTATTTCCAAAAGATCTGATACCCTTAAACCTAACAATCCACCAAATTCTTCAAGCCACCTTCTATTTAAAACATTATTTTGACAAGAAGTTGCTGGCCCTCCATATTCATTTTGAGAATTTTCTCCCCAAATTATAAGAGGTATTTTATAATTTACGGCAGCCCTGATAGGTATAGTAAAAATTCCAACATGTTCTGGCCAAGAAATATCACCCACTTGCAGAAGACCAATTTTGTTAAGTTTTCTTCTGACAATTGGATTAGGTGAAAATTCTATATAATCAACACCTAAATTTTTAAGATTCTCAATATTTTTTCTCCCTATGTCAGATAAGTGACACGTTGTAGCAGTTACACATAGTGGATTCATGCCAAGCTGCAACATTTTTATAACCTGATACGTACTATCTTTTCCACCACTAACAGGGATGATGCAATCCCAATTTTCTTGATTTTTAAATCTATATTTTTCTAAAACATTTAATAATTCTTTTTTTCTAATACCCCAATTTATTATTTTTCTATTTTGATAATTTAAACAAGCATTACAAACGCCATGTTTATCAAAAAAAATATCTGGTTTCGTATCTGGCATAACACATTTTTTACAATAATTCATACTTTATTCTTTTTCCATTAAAAACCAAGTAATATCATCTTGTGCAAAAACGTTATCTCTATGATAAATAAAACCATAATCAAGCAAATTTAAATTTTTAAATTTATCTAAAAATTCTCCAGCAAAATCTCTTTTGAATAATCTATCACTATACCCTCGATAGTTTATGTGAACAGGCGTTGGATTATAATATTCAATAACACAGATATATTTATTACTTATTTTATAAATTAAATCATAAACGGTGTTTAATTCTGCAGGATTTATATGTATCAAAACCCCCTTTGTAAAAACAAAATCATATTTTTCATCTGTTTTAAAATCTAAAATAGATTGATTATATACTTTAATATTATTGTCTATAAATTTAAGTTTATCAGCTGCTTGCTTATTAATTTCTACTGCATTCAAATTAATATTAGAACACAATTGTTTTATAACTTGCAAATTCAACCCAATATTTGCTCCCAATTCTATCACAGAGTTAATATTTTTAGTGTTTTTTAATATTTTAGAAAATAAGGAAAAATTACTAGCAATTAATTTTTCACTTTTATTTCTATCTATATATTCATCTCCAAAATTACTAGCCCAAAATTTTTCCTGTTCTGTTTTAAAAAAATTACTCATGTTTTACTTTCTCACTTTTTAAAATTTTATTCTTTAAAAAATCATACTTAATTTCAGCCAACTTCCAATCATCAACTGTATCTATATCCTGAACCTCTGTTTCTTCAAGTTCAAATGGCAAACTTTTTATTGCAAAAAAAGTTTTTTGTTCTAAAAAACTTTTTATTTTCATCCAATAAAACTGACCAGCATCATGATACGAGCTTATTAAATCTTGAGATCTTTTATTCAAATTTTCAGGCCAAATCATTTTTAAATAATTATTTTCAATTTTCAAAGCTCTTTGAATTGGATAACTAAATTTTACAACAGAAACAACAGAATCACCGTCAAAATTTTTTAATAATTCAAAGCTATCCAAAATTTTTTTAGGATTAACAAATAAAGCTGTTGGCAAAATACAACAAAAATAATCAAATTTTTTACCAATTTTAGAATACTCTAACAAAACTTCTTTTATCACATCAGCAAGCATTGCATGATCATTTGACGTTTCTTCTGATCTCATAAATGGTACCTGTGCATTATTATTTTTAGCAAAATTTGCAATTTCAATATCATCAGTAGAAACTATGATTTCATCAAAAATATTACTATTTAAAGCTGCATCAATTGAATATTTAATAATAGGTTGACCGCAAAAATCTTTAATATTTTTTTTAAGAATTCTTTTGCTCCCGCCTCTTGCGGGAATTATGGCCAAGATTTTAAGCATAAAATTATTCCCCTAATATTTCCCATTTAACAGGAGTACCCATTTTTATATCAAAAGAAACTTTTTTACCCAAAAGTTGTTCATAATATCTTGGATGTAAACCATAACCTGGACGCACAATTCTTAAATTATTTTGTGTTAAAACTTCTCCCTTTTTCATGTTTTTAGAAATATATAAAGAACGTTTAAATTGAATGGATTTTTCTTCGCTTTTTGTAAAACAATAATTAATCTTACCCAAAGCTTGCCAAGCCCTATAACTTTCTTCAACCAAATTTTTCATCTCTTGAGGCTCCAAAGAAAATTCTGAATCAACACCTTCATCAGCTCTAGAAATTGTAAAATGTTTTTCTATCACTGTCGCGCCTAATGCAACACTTGCAATTGCAACGCCTATTCCCAATGTATGATCAGACAAACCAACCTGACATCCAAAAAGTTTTTTCATATGCGGTATAGTCAAAATATTCGAATCTTTCGGATTCGCAGGATAAGAACTGGTACACTTTAATAAAATAATTTTATTATTATTTTCTGATTTTATAGTTTTAACTGCTTCATCAATATCTGATAGACTAGATCGACCAGTTGATATAATAATTGGCTTATTTGTTTTTGCTATTTCTTTTAACAATGGCAAATGATTAATTTCAAAAGAAGCAATTTTATAACAAGGCACATTTAATTTTTCTAAAAAATCAACAGCCGATTCATCAAATGGTGTACTAAAACCAATTATCCCCAATTCGCTACACCTATTAAAAATAGCTTCGTGCCATTCCCATGGAGTATGAGCTTGCTCATAAAGTTTATGTAAATATTGGCCAGACCAAAGACTATTTGGATCTTTTATTAAAAAATCATCATTTTGTACATCAAGCGTCATAGTGTCTGCTGTATAAGTTTGTAATTTTATTGCATCAACACCAGATTTAGCTGCCATTCCAACTATTTGCAAAGCTCTACTTAAAGATTGATTATGATTTCCAGATATTTCTGCAATGATAAAAGGCTTATATTTTTTGTCTATTTTTTTATTTGCAATCTCTACCACTTTCTACTTCTCCTAATAAATCTGAAGCAATCAAAACATCAGCTGCATTTTTTATAAGATCAAAATCAAATCCAGATAAAAAGGATATATCTAAAAGAGAATGTTTTCCATCAGAAAAATTTAAAACCCATAATATAGCTTCTATATTTAGGTTGCTATATTTTTGACTGCCCAGCATGCTATATAAACCCCTTTTACCTAATTGAGGCTCACACTTAGGATTTAAATTTAAATAAAATTTATTATTTTCAATAACAGAAACAATTTTTAAATATTTATCGAAAGAATCTTGCAAATACTCAGGTTGTACAAAATTTAGATCGTCAGCAGAAGTATGATATTCATCAAAATTTCCATACATAGTTTTCATTAAAGAACCAATTTGTAAATTAAAACCAGGAGAACTAAATTGTCTTTCATCACTTCCACATGGATCAAAGTTAATAATATTGAATTTACTTTTCGAATCTTGCAAAACTTTTTCAACGGTTTTATTTATTAAAGCATCGCTATTCCGGCTTTTTTTATAAGTAAAATCACCTTTATCACCTAAACAAGTAGCAATCAGCCCATATTTAATATTTTTAACTTTATCTTCATTTAATGCCAACCAAGTTATCGCACCAATTGTTTCAGGAATAAATAAAAATCTATAAGAATATTTCAAATTTTTATTTATTAATTCTTTCGCTAAAAAAGTTAACAAACTAACACCTGAAAGACTATCATTACACATTGATGGATGACAAAGGTAACAGGAAAATAAAATCTCCTCTTCACTTTGTCCTTTTATAAATAATTCACCATAAGTTAAATTGCCATTTTCCAAAGATGAATCAATAAAGACTTCGTAAATATCTTCTGGTAAATTTTTATATTGATTATGAGATAAACAAAAACCCCAATTTTCTTTATAGTAAGATGTAAGATATGGGATCCAGTCAGGAAATTCAGGTAGAGTATGCAGATTTTTTTTTAGTTCTTGTAAAGATAATTTTTTATGTATTGGTATGCTATAATTTAAAACGTGCAAATTTGATTTTTTAAAATCAATTATTTTTTCACCTTTAGAATTTTTTATCCAAGCATCTTTTATATTCCATTCTTTTGGAATAATCCAATCAAAAACTTGCGTCCCAGTAGATACTTCTGAAATTTTTATAGGAATATGTTCTTGAATATTTTTAAGAGTTTTACGAACACCATTACCTGTAATACTTCTACAAATGGGATATAATTTTTTTATTAGATTATATATTTCTACACCTTTATTAATCTCACTCATAATTCTTTAAGTTTTTTTTCCATAATCAAAAAGCCTGGATTAATTTTTATTTCATATCTTATCAATTCATAAGAATCTTTTGCAGATATAAGCACAATTTGCCCTTTTCCTAGATTTGCACACTTAACTAAATTTTTAGTTCTTGCAGTTTTATCAAATTTTGTATTATCCGGATAATTATCTGGTTTATTTAAATCTCTGCAAAAATGATAAAAAATACCCTTAATTTTTTCACCCTTTTCTAAGATAATTTCACCCGAAAAAGCTTTATCAAAACGATAGTCAACGCCTAAAAATTTTTCAAAATAATGAAAAAATGTTGATCCAGCATCAAAATTAAAATTACAAATTTTGCCATTTAGCTTTACAAATCTTTCCCAAAAAGAATTTGGCCCAAAAGAATGTTCCGGAGCTTTTTCAGTAAAAAATTTTGCATTTTTTCCAATTACAGATACAGAAAAATTAGCATCTAAAGATCTTAAAGAATCTTTATCAACTCTCACCATTTCTGACAAAAAACCACAAGTTGAAGGCGTATTTTTTACATCAAAAATTTCTTTTTTACAAAAACTATAACTAAAAGTTGGAACTACAAAAGTGCCATCTGAGCCTATAACATCAAAAATAGCTTCTTTAAAAATCTTATAATAATCATATTTATCTTTAGCTTCAGCTAATCTACCAAAAAAACCTATATTACTATGAGAAAAAACAGAATCACCTTTTTTTAGTCCAACAGATTTTAGGGCTTTTATAATATCATTTTTAGAATAATCAAATTCAACTTGATAACTCATTTACTCTCTTTTCAATAATTTTTTCTAAACCATTTAATGTAGCAAATTCTCTATCTTGAAATTCACTATTAGAAAAACGGATATTAAAATTTTTTTCTATCTCCATTACAAACGATATAAAACCAAAAGAATCAATCCAATTTTCATCAAAATAATTAATATTTAAATTTTTTTCTATTTTTATTTTTTCTATTTTTGAATTTTTTACAAACCAGTCTATTAACCAATTTTTTACATCAGAATTCACCTTTGCTCCCTTAACAAACTCTCTTTTAAAAAATTTTTTTGTATTTTACCGGTAACAGATTTGGGTAAATTTTTCATAAAAACTATGTCTGTTGGTATTTTAAATGCTGCTAAAAAATTTTTACAATATCTTTTAATATCAAATTCACTAATATTGCCATCACTATTAATGACAACAACAATTTTTTCCCCCATATAATCATCAGGCAAACCAATAACTGCCACCTCTTTTATATTTGGGTAATTTAAAATTATATCTTCAATTTCTTTGGGACTTATATTAATCCCGCCTCTAATAATTAAATCCTTTTTACGATCAGTAATAAACAAATGACCATTACTATCAAGATATCCAATATCACCAGTAAAAAATAATTCTGATTCCAAATTTTCGTTTCCAAAATATTTATTCTTATAAACACTTTTTACGGCAATTTCTCCAACCTGATTAAATTCTAAAATATTTTTATTTTCATCAAAAATAAAAACTTCACATCCTGAAATTATTCTTCCAACACCTAAACATTCATTTTGTTTATAAGAATTTGTAGATATAAAAAATGTTTCAGATAAGCCATAATTTTCATAAAGTTTAACTAAATATTTTTGTTCAAAAGCTTCTTGTAATTTTTTGGCCAACGGGGCAGTTCCAACCAAAACTTTTTTAATATTTTTTTTAGAATAATTACAGGCACCATCTGATCTATCAATTTGCAATAAAATAGAAATAATAGAAGGAACAAGCCATAAAGAATTAATTTTATATTTAATTATCTGTGCCCAAAAATAAATAGCAACTTGCGGGTCAAAAGTTTTTGATAAAACAATACTTCCTTGAGCCAATAATGGTATTAATGTTAAATTATAAAATCCACCTAAATATGCTAAATCCAATATATTAAAAAATTTTAAATCAGGAGTAAGTTCAACTTCTTTTATAAAAGCTAAAGCATTAGATATTATATTTTTATAAGAAATTACTATGCCTTTTGGCATGCTTGTTGTTCCAGAAGTAAAAACAATTGCCAAAGTATCTAAATCTTTTATATCGCTAAAAGAATTTTCTGAATATTTTTTTTCTTCTAAAAGAATATCGCGTAAAAAATTTGTATCTAAATTATTTTTAAAATCGCAACTAGGTACAAAATAAAATATTTGATCAACTAAAGAATTGATTTCTGCAAAAGAATCTTTAAAAGTAGAAGATATAAATAAAAAATCAGAATTAATTTGTAATAATATTTTTTTTATTTCTTGTATGCTTAATTTATAATTTATGGGAACAGCAATTGCTCCAAGTTGCATACATGCAAAATAAATAACTATATATTCAATGCAATTAGGTAAAATTATAGAAATCTTATCACCCTTCTTAATACCCTTTTTAGATAAAAAATTAGCTAATTTTAAAGCTAAAATTTCCAAGTCATTATAGGTTAATTCTTTATCTGTAATTGAACATGTAATAAATATTTTATTTTTATTTTTTTGAAAAATTTCTCTCAAAAAATTTACTGCAAAATTCATTACCACTACCTAAAATTAGGATATTAAAAGATCGCCATCTTTGATCAGTAAAAAATCATCAATTAAAACTGTAGCCCTTTTTATAACAAAATCAAGATGAAAACTAACTTCATTTAGACCACCAATTGTAGAATTAGAACCAAAACCAAAATGTATTGTACCCAAACAACCTTCATCTTCAAGCATACGTCCACATAATTTTGCTTTAGGGTTTAAACCTATTCCAAATTCAGCTAAAATTTTAGTTTTCAAATTATTTTGCCTTGCAAAAATATTTTTTAATAATTCGGCTTGACTGCCATCACAAATCATATCTTCTATAGAGCCATTTTTAATAATTACTTTAATATCTTTTTTTATTAGACCAAGCTCTTTGCACGGTATACTCCCATCAACAATCAATACTCCATTACTTTTATTTTCTATTGGTGCAACATTAGTTTCTATATCTGGTGGTGAGCCAAGCATGCCTGGCAATGCACAAAAACCGGGACAAAAATTGGCATTTCTTCCTTTTATTAACAAATTTAAATCTGTGCCTTTATCCGTTTTTATTTTTACAATTTCACCTTTATCTAATATTTTCTTTATTTTATGCGCAATTTCTGCTTGTTCTACAAAATTTGCATCTAAGGCAGGACTAGCTAATTGTTCAAAACTATAATCAGGCAAACTTAAATATCTTGCACCACCCAAAGAAGCTTCTTTTCTCGCTTTAGTGTGAACAATAGAATTTGTAGTCAAACCAAATATAATATCAGAACCTTTCATTAATTCAGCAATTTCTTTTTCAGGTTCAAATCCATGCTGATTAACATTTTTGCTAATAATCAATTTAGTATCTTTTGTTATCGATAATACATTTTCAGATAACAGTTCTCCTATCAGTTTTGTCTGATCATCTACAATAATTAAAACTTTATCTTTTTTTGTTACTCTTCCACATTGTTGTACTAAAATTTTAGCACCTTTTTTAATAGATTGATCATATAAAATCATCGCTATCTCCAAATTTAATTTGAAATAAAACAAACTTCTGATAGTCTTTTTCTTGATTAATCATCAAAGGAGAATTTTATTATGGAAATTTCAAAAGTAGTAAATAATGTTATTCAGGCAACATCTATTAAATATAATAATCTAGTTTATGAGCTAAAACAACAGGGGAAAAAAGTAATTGTTTTATCTCTAGGCGAGGCTTTTTTTGATATACCACTTTTAAATTTTAAAGATCTTCCCTTTCCTAATATTTATCACTATTCGCATTCTCGAGGCATTCTAGAACTTAGAAAAAAATTATGCGAATATTATTCAAAATTTTATAACGTATCAGTCGATGCAGAAAACGAAATAATTATCACTGCTGGTTCAAAAATAGCAATTTATTTTGTTTTTAAAGCCCTTTTGAATTCAGGCAATGAAGTTATTATTTCTGAACCCGCATGGGTCAGTTATACAGAGCAAGTAAAGCTTTGTTCAGCGAACCCAGTAACAATTCCATATTGGGAAAAAGTTTATAATTTTGAAAAATATATAACAGAAAAAACAAAAATTATCGTAATTAACAATCCAAATAATCCATCCGGAAAAGTATATTCAAAAAATGAATTAGAATTTTTATTAACTTTAGCACAAGAAAAAAATATCTATATATTATCTGACGAAGCATACAGTGATTTTTTAGTTGATGATAAATTTTATTCTTTGGGATATTTCGACCAATTTAAAAATAATATAGTTATTTGTAATTCAATATCAAAAAATTTTGGAATTTCTGGATGGCGTATTGGATATACCATTACTAACAAAAATTTAACAAATGAATTATTAAAATTAAATCAACATTTAATAACGTGTGCACCCACAATTTTAGAATATTATTTAGCTCAATATTTTGATGAAATAATAAAAACAACTTATCCACAAATAAAAAAAATTGTACAAACAAGAAACAAAATAGCTAAATATATGGATTTAATTAATTTAAAATATCTTCCAGGAACATCTACTTTTTATTTTTTTGTTTCAATTGCTCCAAGTAAATTAAATTCTGAAGATTTTTGTACCAAACTTTTATTAGAAGAAAATATTTCCACCGTTCCAGGAATAGGATATGGTAAATCATGCGATTCATTTATTAGGATTTCGGTTGGAACAGAATCTGAGGAAACAATAAAATACGCTTTAACAAAAATACAAAACTTAATTAAACAGACACTATAAAAATATTATTTAACTATAAAAGTTTAATAACATAAGCTGTTGGTTGCCTATTATAAGGTAAATGCTGTATATGATTTTTACCTATATATTTTTCTAAAATTGTACTTTCACTTGGAGAACATTCCGCATTATAATGGTCCATAATAATAATTCCACCATTAACTAATCTTGGCCAAAAATGTTCTAAAGCTTTTTCTAAAACTTGAGCTATACCACAATCAATAAAAACCATTTTAAACCTTAAATGAATATTATTTTTAAAAAAATTATCTAAATCTTTCGTTATATCCAATTTATGAATAATCGAAATATCATTAAGTTGTTGTAAATCAATTAATTTTAAAATATTTTCATAAGTACAATCGGCGTATAAACCTTCTTGATTTTTATCATCATTATTTGAGGGCTGCATCCCCTTGAACCAGTCAAACCCATGAACTTGCGTTAAAGCATATGATTCAAATAAACGAACTAATTTTGACATAAAAAAAAATGAAGATCCTTTCCATGTTCCAATATCGGCTATATGACCTGATAATTCATGAACTTTTTTATAAAGGTCATAAAAAAATAAATATCTTGCTAAATTTACATGTCCAACAAAAACGGGAAACTGATGTATAAAATCTATTTTAGGAATATCCAAATCAAAAATTTTTTGAATATTTTTATGAAAAGTTTTATCAATATCTTTGTACTTATTAAAACCCATATATTCCATTACAACTCCCAAATTTTAAAATTTTTAATTTCTATATTCAAATTTCATACAACTAGTTTGTCCGGAAAAATCTTTTGAAATAAAATTATAACCTGATTTTAAAAAACTTTTGATTGATGCTTTATTATTTTCTTTTATATAAGCATATATTTTTTTTGCTTTATAATCTTTTGTTAATTTATCAGAAACCTCTTTTAAAACTAAGCTTGCTAACCCTTTACCCCTAAATTCTTTAGCAATACTTATGCCAATCAAATATACATCTTGATTTTGCAAAATTTTATCAAATCGCACTTGTCCAATAAAATTGTTATCTTGATCTTCGATAATATAAAAAATGCAATCTTTATTCTCAATTTTTTTCTGAAACCATTTAACATGATCTTGCCAATTAATAAATTCTGGATGAAAAGAATTTTGGCGAACAATTGTATCATTAGCTAAATCAAATACCTTTTTTATATCATTATTATTTGCTAATCTAATTTTAAAAAACATAATTTTTAATTTTTAATTAAATATTTTTTTAATTTAAAATTTTTAATATTTTTAAAAATCAATTTATGTAATAAATTCATACAGCAAGCAAAAATTAATCTTTCTATTGCAACTACAGGAATCAAAGACATCCACATAAATGCTGTCATAGGAACAGTATAAAGCCAAATTACACTACCAACAGCATGTGCAACAAAAGTTGTTGCTAAAGCTGTTAAAAAATGAGAATTATAAAATCTAAATTTATTTAAAAAATAAATAATCATTGGTATAAACCAATAAAAAGAATAGATATAAGCTTTATTTCCCTCTGGATGCAAAGTAAAAAGTATAATACACATAATGGGTAATAAAACTTTTAATACAAAATTTAAAAGTTTTATAAACTTTGTATTACTAATTTTTTGTTTTATAGAAACACTCCAACATAAAGTAGATAAAAGTGTTGGTAAGCCAAAAGTTACACATTTTGATATAAAGCAATATTTAAAAAATAAAAAAATATAAAAGAAAAAGCCTATAAATGGTATTGATAATAGTGGTTGAATAAAATTTAAAATAGATATCATACAAAAATCCTAAACTATTAATTTTAATTTATTAATATCTTGCTCAAAATCTTTTAAATTATCTTGAAAATTTTTCTTCGTTTCAAGAGTAACAAAAGAATCTTTTGATAACAAATTTAAAATTTTTTTAAAATCAAAATTACCATGCCCAATATTTTTATGCTCATCTAAAACCCCATTAAAATCGCCATCTGCTACATGATAAATTTTAGGTTCAAGTTTATTAAATTGATTTAAAAATTCAAAAATATCTTTTTTATGTGCATTCGCTGAGTATATGGCATGAGCAATATCAAAACAAAAGCCAATATTTGTATTTTTTATAATAAATTCAACTTCTTTAGGTTGGCTACCAACACATGTTACATTATCAACAATGCCATAATATGGTTTATTTTCTATCAAAGCTTTATTAACGTCTATAATATTTTTATTACTTAATTGATTTATCTGGTAACAAGTTTCTTTTATTTCACCATTTATACCAGGGTGAAAAATAACAAATTTCGCATTAAGTGTATTAGCAAAATCAAAAGCTTCTTTTGCTAACAATACATTATTTTGAAAAAATTCTCTTTTAGCAAAATTTAATCCAGTCATAGAATGTGCGGCATGAATTATGTATGGTATTTTTAGATTCTGCCAAAATTTTACAAATTCTTTATAAGAATTAGGCACAGCGAATAATTCTATATAAGAATATAAACCTAAATCATATAATTTAATTGCGCTATCTATATAATTTGTATTTTTAGACCAAAGTTTTAAACCAAATTTAAACATAAATTTATTAAAATTATTTAACACAAATCTTTAATAATTTTTATTATTTTTTTTACATCTTTATAACTTAAATCTGGATAAAGTGGCAGCGATATTTCTTGATCATAAAATTTTTCTGCCACAGGATAATCACCGATCTTAAATCCAATATTTTTATAGTATGGCTGCGTATGCACTGGTATATAATGAACCTGTAAATTTATATTATATTCCTGCAATTTGGCAAAAAGTTCTTTTTTAGTAATTTTTATTTTTTCAAAATTTATTAATAATGGGCATAAGTGAAATGCAGCATCAGAAAATTCTTTTTCTTCTAAAAATTCAAATCTAGGATCACCTGAAAATTCTTGCTTATAAATTCCAACTATTTTTTTACGTTTTTCTTTAAATTTATCTAATCTTTTTAATTGTGAAATACCCAATGCTGCATGAATATCGGATAATCTGAAATTATAACCAAGTAGATGTTGTTCATAATACCAAGGACCATGGTTCTCTATAGATTTATCCTGAAATTTTTCAGAATTTTTTGTAATGCCATGTGTTCGTAATAATAATAATTTTTCATATAAATTTTTATTATTTGTCGTTATCGCACCGCCTTCGGCGGTAGTTATAGTTTTTACTGGGTGAAAAGAAAAAATTGTCATATCGCAAAATTTGCAAGAACCAACTTTATGATTTTTATACAAAGAGCCTATTGCATGTGCAGCATCTTCTATAATAAAAAGATTATGCTGTTTTGCAATACCATAAATCTTTTCCATATCACAAGACTGTCCTGCAAAGTGTACTGGAATTATTGCTTTTGTATTTTTTGTTATTTGTTTTTTTATTTCTTCAGGATCTATATTGGCTGTATCTTTTTCTATATCAGCAAATTTTACTGTGCCCCCAACATATAAAATAGCATTAGCAGAAGCCACAAAAGTATTGGGCGATGTTATGACTTCACTATCTATTTTTATATTTAAAGCTAAAAGAGATACGTGCAAGGCTACTGTAGCATTAGAAAGTGCAACGCAATATTTTGCACCTGTATAATCACAAATAGCTTTTTCAAATTCTTTAATTTTTGGACCTTGTGTTAACCATGGAGATCTTAAAGTCTTTATAACAGCCCAAATATCTCTTATAGATATAGATTGTTTGCCATAGGTATAATTTTTATTAAAGTTCATTTAACATGACTTTCATTTGGTCTATGTCAAGCCATTCTTTATTACTACCACTATGATACTCAAAATTTTTTTCTACTTTTTTTGCTTGCTTATAAAAATTGTCCAATTCACTGCACTTAAAAGCAGGTTTTACAACAAAATATTTATCAAATTCAAAAGTATTTCTGGCATCTTCTCGGGTAATCATAACTTCATGAATTTTTTCACCAGGTCTAATACCAACTGTTTTTAATGGAACTTGTGGAGCAATTGCTCTTGCTAAATCTACAACTCGCATTGATGGTATTTTTTTTACGAAAAGCTCACCGCCTCTCATAATTTCTAAAGCCATTAAAACCATTTCTACAGCATCTTCAAGTTTAAGCCAAAAGCGAGTCATTTGGTTATCTGTTATTGGTAATTCATTTATACCATTTTTTATTAATTCTTTAAAATAGGGAATAACTGAACCGCGACTACCTGCGACATTGCCATAACGCACAACAGAAAAACGTGTTTCATGCAATCCCGCATAAACATTGCCTGCAATAAAAAGCTTATCTGAACATAATTTTGTAGCACCATAAAGATTAACTGGCGCACAAGCTTTATCTGTACTTAATGCAACTACTTTTTGAATATTTCTGTCTATCGCTGCATCTATCACATTTTGTGCTCCAAGAATATTTGTTTTTATAGCCTCAAATGGATTATATTCGCAAGATGGCACCTGTTTTAATGCTGCAGCATGAATCACAATATCAACACCATCAAATGCTCTATAAAGTCTCTCTCTGTCTCGAACGTCGCCCACAAAAAATCTAAGTTTTTTATTATCTTGAAACTGCGGCATATTTGACATGACAAACTGTTTATATTCGTCACGAGAAAAAATTATAACTCTTTCTAAATCTGGAAATCTTTTCAAGATAATTTCTATAAATTTTTTTCCAAAAGAACCCGTGCCACCGGTAACTAGTATCGATTTACCATTTAACATTCTCTACTCTCTTTAAATTTTATATTATTTTGTTTAATTTTTTCTAAACTTAAAAAACTTTGGTATGCCTGCTTAATACCATCTTTTAAAGAAATTTTATATTGCCAACCTAAATTATTAATTTTTGAAACATCTAAAAGTTTTTTTGGTGTACCATCTGGCTTAGTTGTATCAAATTCTATATAGCCATTAAAGCGAACTATTTCTTTTACTAATAAAGCTAAATCTTTTATAGAAATATCTTGCCCAGTTCCAATATTAATAATTTCACCAATATCAGAATAATTATAATTTTGCATTAAAAAAATAACAGCTTGCACCAAATCATAAACATGCATAAATTCTCGATATACAGAACCTGTTCCCCAAATAATAACTTTGTCTTTTTGCAAAATTTTAGCTTCATGAAATTTTCTGATAAGAGCAGGCAAAACATGCGAATTATTTAAATCAAAATTATCCCCAGGCCCATATAAATTTGTGGGCATTACAGAAATAAAATTAGTATTATATTGTTCGTTATAATATCGGCAAAGTTTTATTGCTGCTATTTTGGCCATCGCATATGCCTCATTTGTAGGTTCTAGAAGTCCAGACAAAAGATATTCTTCTTTTAATGGTTGTGGCGCAAATTTTGGATAAATACAAGAAGAACCAAGATTTAAAAGTTTTTTAACACCAAATATATAACTTGCGTGAATTACGTTAGAAGCAATCATTAAATTATCATAAATAAATTCTGCCTTATATGTACTGTTAGCTAAAATTCCACCAACTTTTGCAGCCGCTAAAAAAACATATTCTGGTTTTTCTTTTGCAAAAAAATTTTCTGTTGCTTGTTGATTACGTAAATCTAATTCTTTAAAATTTTTTGTAATTATATTTTTGTAGCCTAGTTTTATTAACTCTTTTAAAATGTTAGATCCTACTAAACCATCATGTCCGGCCAAATAGATTTTTGAAAAAATATTCATAACTACTCTTTTAGTTAGTTTTTTTGAATTATATTATTATCTTGTTTTCTATTATAAAGTGTATGTAAATCTTCAACCAAACTAACTTTACTATTTTCTATTTTATAAATAAAATCACACTTTTCAACAGTAGATAATCTATGTGCAACTATAATCAAAGTTTTATTTTTATCTAGGCTATAAATTTCTTTCATAATTTTTTCTTCAGTTTCATTATCAAGCGCAGATGTTGCTTCATCAAGAACTAAAAGTTCAGGATCATCATAAAGAGCTCGTGCAATCGCCACTCTTTGTTTTTGACCACCGCTAAGCAAAATACCACCTTCTCCAACTTTAGTGTTTACGCCATTTTGTGTTAATAAAAAATCGTATATATTTGCTTTTTTCAAAGATTCTATAATTTTTTGTTCATTATAAATTCGACCAAATACTATATTATCTGCAATTGTGCCATCAAAAAGATATATTTGTTGTGGTATATAACCAATTTTATTTCGCCAAGATTTTATGTTTTGCGTAGTTAATTCTTGATTATCTATAAATATAGAACCATATGTAACTTTATATAACCCCATCAAAATATCAACAATCGTGCTTTTGCCTGAGCCACTCTCTCCGATAAATGCTGTTCGACAACCCTTTTGAATTGTTAAATTTATGCTATCAAGAATTTTGTTTTTTTCATTATAGCTAAAAGAAAAATTTTCTAATCTTATTTCTTTTTCAAATTCAACTTTCTCATTACCAAGTTCTTCTAATTCATAAGTAAGATAAGTTTGAACAGAATCTATTGCATTTCTACAGAACATAATTTGATTATAGCTACTAATAATTTTATTTGCTGATGGCAAAAATCTATAAAATGCAAAAGCGTACATTGATATCACTGGAATTATACCATTTGCAGTGCTATACAAATAAACAACATAAATAATTATAGCTATTAAAAGAGAAAAACCCATTGTCTCTAATAAAATTCTAGGAGAATTTTGCAAAACTGTATTTAAAGTATTTGCTTTTACTATATCAGATCCAGCTTTATCAAATTTTTGCAAAACACGTTTTTCATTAGAAAATAATTTTATTAACTTAAAGCTCCAAAATGCTTCACTAAAAGTTTTAGCTAATTCTAAATTTAACAAATTACTTTTTTTGCCAGCTTCAGCCAATCTCTTTGAAAAAGCTTTAATTATAAAAAATATTTTTACAGCCAAAAGAACAGTTAAAACTGCTGTCATTTTCCAGTTGACAAATAATAAGGTCAAATAAATAAATGCAACAGTAAGTACTTCAGAAAAAATTATTAAAATAGCAGATAAAATTTGTGTGATTTGTCCAGCATCTGCAAATATAACTTTATTTATAGAAGAAGAATTATTAGCTGTATAATCTTTGTAGTTAAAATTTAAGTAATTTTGAAAAAATTTAAATGCAAAATATTTAAATCTTCCCTGAGAAAAACGGCTCATTGCATATGTAAAAGATGCAATAATTAAACCGCGAAATAAATAAAATAAAATTAAAAAACAACCAAGTATAACTACAAAATTTGATGGTGAAGAACAGTTTAAAAATTTATAAACAAAACTAAAATATTTATTTTTAAAAACTAAATCAAAATTTGTAGCAACAGATGCAAAAAGCATTATTAATGAAACACTGAATGTTTCTAAAAAAGAAACAAAAAACGACGCACCAAGTAACAAAAATAAAATTTTTTTATCGCGTCTTGAAAGCAGTGCTCTTAATTTACCAAATATTGTCATAAAATTATAATTTCTCAAGTTCAATAGTCATAAACCAGCCAACCTTATTCCAACCCAAAATACATGCAAATAAATATGCAAAAAATTTAAAAAATTTTGATTTATAATACAACAAATCATGTTGAGTTACAGTTGCTTTGTGTTGCAAAATTTTTACTGGTAACTTTCTTAGCATATTTTGCGTTTGCTTAAAAGTATAAGCTTTTGTACCCAAACTTTCTTGATCATAAAACAAAACTTTATCTAAGCTTTTAAAAAATTTACCTTTTAAAAAGGCTGTCAAAAACCATCTGTAATAAGCAAATAAAGAATGCTTATTGTAAATCATGATTTTTATTTTGCCTGATTTTTTTGTAACACGTACTATTTCTTTTAAGCATTTAAAAGTATCAGGTGAATGGTGAATCACACCCCATGAATAAACTAAATCAAAAAAATTATTTTCGTATGGCAAATTCTCTGCATCTGCAATTCTTAAATCTTGAGCTTTAAAATTATATAAATCTAATCTTTTAGAATTATTATTTATTGCTTCTTGTGTTAAATCTATGCCATATGCATGGGCTCCGGCTCTTACCCATTGCAAAAAATCTGTCCCAGCACCAACACCAACTTCTAAAATTTTTTTATCTTTGAATCTTGTAAATTGAGCAAATGCAAAAATTTCTGGTTCAATTTTGTATCGAAATTCTTCTATACTTTCAAAATACTCTTTTGAGAATTTATCTTCTTTTATAAACTCCGTACCGCAACTTGCTTGATTCCAATAATTTTTAACTTCCTGTTTTAATTTAGTTGGCTGCATATATATTCTCTATTTTTTTAACATGCATATCTATATTAAAATTTTGTGTACAAAAATTATAAGCATTTTCTCCCATTTGTTTATTCAAACTTTTATTAAGCAATAAATTTTCCAATTTTTCGGCCCATAAATTTGTATCTTTTATATCAACTAAAAATCCCGTTTTATTATCTATCACAAGTTCATCAAGTGGCGATATTTTTGATGCTATTACAGGCTTTGCCATAAAACCTGCTTCTATAATTGGCCGTGCAAAATGTCCAACTGTTGCAGGAAAAACTATAACATCACTGATTGACATAATTTGCGACACAGTTTTTATTGGTCCCAAGAAAATAATATTTTCTTTTAAAGCCGTTCGTGGTGAGCCTGTCGAATCCATTCGAACGGCCTTATCTAAAACTTTTTTGATTTTTAATTTATATCTATCTACTGGAAAATATCTTTTTATATTAAAAATATTATTTATTTTTAAATCAAAATATCCAGCAACAAGTAATTTTGCATCAGGCACTTTTTTTAATAATTTTTCAAAAATATTAAAAATTTCTAATGTGCCTTTTTCACGTGAAAGCCCACCTAAAAATAATATTTTAGGCGCATTTTTATCTAAATTATTTTTAAACAAAAAATTTTGTTCAAAATTCTTATCAAGATTATCTTTATCAAAAATTTTATTATCTACAGCATTAAAAACTATATTTACTTTTGAATTATTTTGCCATGGCAAAGAATCGTTTTTACAAATTGGTACAATTTTTGTTGCATATTTTTTTACAAAATTTTGTATAATTTTTCTTCGAATGCCAAAATAGCCAGCTGCCAATGGCTCTCTAATATGCCAAATAACAGGAATATTTCTTTTGCGAGCAACTTTGGCCCATGCAATTAAAGAGCTAGTATTAAGATGCACTATGTCTGGTTCAATTTTTGCTATCCAAAAATCGGCTTGAGTTTTTAATATTTTGTAATTATCAAAGCACGCTTTTAAAAAATTTTTTAAATTATACCAGCGGTACCAAAAAATTTTAGTATGTGCAAAATCTCTAAGATTTACAGGCCCAAATATTTTTATGTTTCTAGATTTATATAAATCTACAACTGGTGAATCATGCAAAAAAAGAACAATTGGTTCGTATTTAGATTTATCTAAATTTTCTATTAAATATAAAAGGCTCAGTGGCGCACCTCCAAGCCCTTTGCCATGATGTATATAGAGTATCCTTTTTTTATTAAAAATTTTGTTCTTTTGTATCACAAAAACTCTCAATAAAAACTTTATTACTGGAATTACTCAAACTATTTCTACCAATACAAAAATATTTTATGCCAGCATCTTGCATATCTAATGGATTAAAACAATTACGTCCATCAAAAACTATTTTATCTTTTAAACAAGTAAAATCTTGAGGCTTATATTCTAAAAATTCTTTCCATTCAGTCAAAATTATTAAAAAATCTGATTTACTCAAAATTTCTTG
>Ga0265297_10000778_pt1 | contig 88008 bp, 89 predicted proteins | sample Munlanlwell13791_FD_192502 | JGI IMG/M metagenome (GOLD analysis project Ga0265297, IMG submission 192502) | Leachate microbial communities from a municipal landfill in Southern Ontario, Canada - Leachate well 137-91 | ecosystem: Engineered > Solid waste > Landfill > Unclassified | place...
GTTTTTTCTTCTTTCACTGCTTCCAATGCCACCTTTGCCTTGAAGGCTGGCGGATGTTGTCGACGTATAGTATGTTCCATAGTTTTTGGATCTTACCATACTGTTTAAATTCCTGGGACCATTATACCTATATCTGAAAAACTGCTTCCGATTATAAGTAATCCATCTTTACCAAGCATATCCCATGCCTGCTTAAAGGCAGTAAATGGGTCAAAAATCACGTTTCCCGTATTCATAAAAGCAATAATATCAAGAGCTTTCGGTGTTTCATCTGGATGAGCAGCTTTCCAGACCGATTGAAGATGATGAGCATCAGCCTGAATATATTTTATTTTTTGGGAGTCAGAACCTTGCTGTGGAAACCTATTTGGAAAACGCCTGTACAAGTCCAGGTCTACTATTGTGGGCTCTATGGAGAAACCATAAGCTTGAAGCTGAAGCATGTTTATCCAGTTTCCTTCCTGACCCCCAACATCCAGTACTGTTACTACGGGTTTATGCACTTCTTTTGTTATTAATCCAAGAATGTTTCGCGTTAAGGAATGTGATTTAATATCATCTGCATATTCGAAAGAAAACGCGTTATTTTCACCACGTGCTCCCGGAAACGTACTAGACTTGATTGCAGAAAGAGACATTGCAGTACTGAGAGCGTGAAAATATCTATAGTGTTTCTTGGATAGAGACGTGGAAGATAAATCTGGGATAAGTAAAGACCCATCCTCTGTTACATCAAATTCAGAATTATACTCAAATCCTTCTTTACCAGGATGAAAATGATAATTCGTCGGCACATTTATAACTTTTAAGTGAGCCGAATTGATAAATATGGACACTTCCGGAATAGGAATACCGGTATCATTTTCTTCGTATCGCATAATAGAAGAATACTATACTAGTATTTTACTAAAAGTAAACGCATGATAGCAATGGTATATGATAATCTTCATTTCCCGAGGTAAATACAGTATACTAAACATATCTCTTGGTGGCTGTAGCTCAGTCTGGTTAGAGCGCCTTCCTGTGGAGAAGGATGTCGAGGGTTCGAATCCCTTCAGCCACCCCCGAGTCATACTCGGTACCCCCGAGAATGACGAGGAGTCGCGTTTGACGCGACTTCCTCGAATTGTATTTATAGAAGAATATGAATGAAACGTCGGACGTTTCAAGAGATTATGTTTATATCCTCTACTCATTAAAAGATGACGGGCTCTATATAGGATTCACAAATAACCTTAAAAAAAGATTAACTGAGCATGCCCGCGGAAAAGTAGTGGCAACTAAAAATAGGCTTCCTTTTAAGCTCATTCATTACGAATATTATATTAATCGAAAGGACGCCGAAGCAAGAGAGAAATTTCTGAAAAGCGGGTATGGAAGAAGACAATTTAAGGAAATACTAAAGAACACGTTTATAACTTTATCATAAAGAAACAAAATCATATTAAACTAGTTTGATATAATACCTCTATGATTTCTATTCCTACAGTCAAATTATTATCGGGCACTCTTATTCCTAAGTTAGGTCTGGGAACATACATGATAGGAGGAGACCACCTTGGAAGAAATCCACATAATGATGATGAGGGACAAATAAAAAGTGTCCAGTACGCCATCGAAAATGGATTTACGTTCATCCGTACAGCACACAATTATGCCGAAGGGTATTGTGAGGAACTGGTTGGAAAAGCTATAAAGAACTATGACCGGAAAAAACTCTTTATGGTATCGTGCGCTAACCAAAAATATGCGTTTGACAAACAATCAATCATCGATGTGGCACAAGGAAGTTTAAAAAACCTTCAGCTTGAGTATTTTGATATCTACCTCATAGGCGCTATCAACCCCAATTTTTCTATGAAATCCGTTCTTGATGGATTGGTGTATCTTCAGGAGCATGGATTAACAAAAGATATAGGTGTTGCTAACTACAGACTGCCAGAACTCAAAGTTGCGGTGGAATATCTTGGAAAAAAACTAGTTTACAATGAGATGCATTACAACCTCATAATCCGTGAACCGGAAGTGACCGGCACATTAGACTTCTGTAGACAACACGGGATCATTCTGAGCGCGTATCGTCCGCTTCAACTTGGACAACTATCAAAACCTGGGATAACTCTCCTTGATGACATGGCAAAAAAATATAATAGAAGCCAGTCACAAATTGCGCTGAAATGGCTTCTTCAAAAAGACGGTGTGATTACAATGACCAAAGCTCTCGATTTCCGTCATATCCAAGAAGATTTACACATTTTTGATTGGAATATCGACAAAGAAGACATGGAAAAGCTTGATACTGATTTCCCAATTCACATACGGATGAGCGACTGTTCAGAACCGAGAGTATATAAGTTTTAAACGTGGTGTTACCGTGTTTTTATTATTTCCATTGTAACGCGGTTATAGAGGAGGTATTATTGACTAGCGTATATTGGTAACCCGAATATTTCGTACAAAGTTTGAACTTGAGTAAACGGAATATCAAACTCAACTTTACGGTTACTGAATACATGTACTAGGGGACCCACATATACTTATCATAAAAACACATTTATTCATATGAATGCAGACAGTACTCAGACTCTGACGATAGTTGAAACCACTCCTGTTCTCACATTAAATAACCAAATAACAAATTTATTGGATGAGTTTAAAAAAACTACACAGCAGAAAAACAAGGACTACACGCCAATCCATGTCGATGAAATGGCCTCTAAAGTCGCAAAACTCTACGAACTTATCCGTAAAGTCGTTGATTGGAAAGAAGATACAATCCTTCGGAGAAACGCCATAGAACGCATCCTTAAACGGGTAATTTTTACGAACATTACCGGCGTGTCGTTTTCTAAAGAACCGAGAGAACAAAAAATGGCTGAAATTGTGACTATGGATCTGATACGAGGCGGCCATCTTCCAAATGACAGCATACCCCGTGAATATATCCCGAAAGTAGCTCAATGCTTAAAGAAATATCTGTTTGTTCTTGATTACTCGTCGGGTAATTCCATGAACATAAAAATGAAAATGAATTACTCTACGTTTATCATAGAAATTGCTGCATGCGAGATAGAAGATATCTTGTCTGAACCGCTGAAAGAGAACCTCATTCTTTTAACAATGGCAAGAAGCCTCAACGAACGTATAAAAATTATCCCCAGCACTGTACTGACACCGGAAGATAAATATGTGCAGACATATATTGCCTGCTGCCGATCGCTTTATGATTTGGATGATGCGTATATTTCCTACCAATTATTTAAATTTCAGTATCCGCAATGGACACATGCTGACGATACATTCATCCAGTTCCTGATCACCAATATGCCTACCTTGAAAGTACATGTAGAGGCACTTCTTGCTCACCCTTTACGGAAAAAATTTAACGCGGTCTGTGAAAGTGCCGATACTGTCTTTGTCATTATTGATGATTTCATCGAACGATACAAAAACGATCTGAACGCTCTCTGCACAGTCTTACAAGACAAGCAGAAAAGCACAGAACTCATCAGTGAATTTTATGATAAACGGTACCACAGCCTGAAAACACGTTTGTTCCGATACGGTATTTTTTCCACCCTTTCCGTATTTTTATCAAACAGTTTTACGTTCTTTATCGTAGAAATTCCCCTTGCGCACCTTTTCTACGAAGGATTTGATCTTTTTACCACGCTTGCTGATTTCCTCATACCGACCGCGCTCATGTTCGTCATGGTGAGCATCATCCGTCCACCTCCTGCTTCCAATAGAGAAAAAGTGATCGAAGCAAGCGTCAACTATATATATGATCAGGGGAGAAAAAAACTTCTAGAAATATACCCCTATCAGAAACGTAATCCCATCCTCATGGCAATTGTATCTATCCTCTATATCACCTTAACGTTGGTCATCTTTTCAGCAACAGCATGGGTATTTTATATCGCAGGATTGCCCATTACCTCCGTTATCTTTGACTCGTTTACGATCGCGCTTACTATCTTCGCAGCAGTCCTCATACGGAATAAATCAAAAGAACTTACCATAGAGGATAAACCCCATATCTGGGATTTTTTCCTGGACACCATCTCCATCCCTATTGCCAAAATTGGATCGGTCATGGCAGCGAAGTGGAAAGAATACAATGTTATTTCAATATTTTTTAACTTTGTACTGGAAACACCATTTGCGTTTCTCATCGACTTTGTCGAAGGTTGGAGTCAATACATTAAAGAAAAACGAGCCGAACTGCATTGATGTGCTTTTCTTAGCTTCCTCACCACCGATTCTTCAAAAACTGGTATAATTACACTATAATTGCGCTCGCAGCTCAACTGGATAGAGCGGATGTCTCTCACCCGCCAAAGCGCCCTTGTAGCTCAACGGATAGAGCAGCGGTCTTCGGAACCGTAGATGGGGGTTCAATTCCCTTCAAGGGCACAAAAATGTATTTTTAAGTATTAAAAAAGGATTAGAGCGCGTAGCTCAACGGCAGAGCAATTGCCTCTTAAGCAATCGGTTCCGGGTTCGAATCCCGGCGCGCTCACAAATTTCGTAAGGTTCAGCGCGACCCGTTCGCCTGCGCAAAAAAGCCCGATAATGCTTGCTAATTTAGCTTCGAGTTGTTCGAAATCGGGTTTTGGATCCTGTAATGTATGGGTTTACCCCAACGGGACACCGCCTTTTTTACCCACGAGAAGAACATCTACCTCTATAGATGCTGTTATTTTTGAATAATTATCGTTTTATTTGTCAGAATAAACTTCGTTTTGATGAATGTGAGAGCTTCTTGCCTTTCCTCGGCAGTTCCTACTTGGAGAATGTGGAGAAGATAGTTTTTTGTCATCTCATTTTTGTCAGCTGAAGTTTTGGGAATTCTTTCGAATTCGCCCAAATGCCCATCAATAAATTCCTGATGAAGTACCTGTGATTTGAGTCGATGATATCTCTCGATATCTTCTTGGATCTTTCTTGATACTCCAGCATTATTAAATTTGATTTTGTCGACATTGGCTATTAATTGTTTAATGAGATCACTTTCGGTAATGTACGGCTCGTCGCATTCGTAATTTAGCGATCTTCCGCAGTGATAATAAGTGTGTTTCATGTATCCACCGTGTTTTAGTTTTCTGATTTTTTCTTCTGCTGTGACACCACCCCCACAACCTCCGCATCGGAAAATACTTTTGAAGGGAAATATTTTATTTTTATATCCCTTGGGTACTGTTTGCAAAATTGAATGGACTTTATCGAAAAGTTCTTTGGTCACAAGTGGTTTATGTTTCCCTTGATACCAAGTTCCGCTTCCAACTGGGAATTCAAATTCACCGTAGTAAAAAGGGTTGTTAAGGGTGGAGTAAACTTTGCTTAGTGGTATCGGTTTATCGTTTCGAGTTTTAAATCCGATTCTATCCAACCAGTGTTTAATCGCCCTACCGCTATGACCTTGATTTGCCACTCTTTCGAACATTTGGGTAACAAATGAAGCTCGGTCAAGGTCAAGAGTGATTAGTTCGTCCTTATGACCATCACCAGCTTGATTTAGATACCCTACAGGAGCAATGCTTGGCCTCCATCCCATTGAACACTTTGTTCGCAAACCTCGCTGAACATTTAAGCCTTTGTTATCATTTTCTAGTTTTGCCTGCGAGCAAAGAATCATTAGTAGAAATTTTTCGTTTGGGCTGTTGGTAAAACTCTGAGAATAAGTTTGTATCTTTATTAACTTCCCCTGATCCATAAGATCTACTACTGATCCCAAATCTCCTGCGTTACGGCTTAATCTATCTGGTGCCCAAGTTAATATTCCGTTGAATTTCTTCTGCCTTACCTCTTGGAGTAGCTGGGTAAATATTGGTCGAGAGCCAGACATTTTTGCAGAATGGCTTTCCTTTTTAACCTCTTTAATTTTGAGATTGTCTCTTTTTGCCAGCGTTAACATTTCGTCAATCTGGGAATCAATCGACATTGCCTGACGTTCATCTGATTCGGATGATTTTCGAGCATAGAGGCAGTATTCTATTTTTGGTGGTTCTATCGTTGAATTTTGATTGTACGTTGCCATTTCAATGGTCAAGGTACCGCTGGGTCTTGAGAAAGTCTAGCCGGAGAATACTATATTCGTATCTGCTTTTCTAACCAGGGAATACTCTCGTTTTGTCTTTTCCACCACAAATCTTCCCAGATATAATGTACTGCGAGTTGTTTAAATTCCCCAAATCTCTCGAAATGTTTGAGAATTTTTACTACAGGTATTGGATTTTCGGGATCGACATCAAAAAAGACTTTAGAATAAATCTTTTGCTCCCAAGGAGAAACATGGTTAAAGAAGTCCCAATGGTGAAATACATCAAAAAGCAGATACCATACAGTCGCCGGTCCTACACCATATAGTTTGAGCAACTCATTCATTTGAGTTTCTCTATCTTTTTTTCTAAGTTCCACTTCATCCATTAAACCTTGAGAAAAATAATCATCTATCCTTTTAATAGATTTCGCACGATATCCCAGTTTTAAGGCTCTTAATTCGTCCTCCGGTATTTCTTGCAATCTACCTGATTTAAAGAAACACCAAAGTTCTTTACCATCAAATTCTAGTTCAGTTCCATAATTCTCAAGTAGTGCCTTAAACATTTGAACTGATCTTCTGACCGTTGCATTTTGTAGAACTATTCCAATGAGTAGGTATTCATACAGGGAACTTGGATGGCCAGGTTTCATACCTTGCCACTTTTTTATGATGGGTCCGAGGATTCTATCATTTTCAAATTGTTTATAAAATGACGTTAAATCTAGCTCTAAATTGTAGCGATACTTAATTTCATCAACCAAACTATCAATAAATCCTTTGTCTAGTGTTTCGTCTGAGTAAATACTAATTTCAATCTTAGGTTGCAAGTTGGAACCAATATTTTTGAAGCGAATTCCCAAACATTTATCGTTCCATACCCAAGTTTGCCATCGAGTTCCTGGCTCCCATAAATTATCGCCGGACGTAAAATGATCCGGTTTATGAAAAGTAGCGTCAAAATTAAATGGCGCTAAAGGTAATATTTCTTTGACAACTTTATGGCTTATTTTCATGACTTTGAGACCTCCCATATATTACCATCTGGGTCTTTAAAGTATGCCACTGTTTGCCCCCATTCAGTCGTTTTTGGACCTTCAAAGATTTCAACACCCTTAGTTTTTAATGTTTCGCAGGTTTTAGCTACATCAGAAACCTGAAATCCATATACCGCTCCGCCAGCTTTTCCCATATTCTTTGCTGGAAACATAGCCGTAGCCGTTTTCCGGCTAAATATTGCCAAGGAAGTACCTTCCAATTTGAAATCTGCAAATTCTCCATCGGTAGAATTTACTTCCAAACCAATAACGTCTCTGTAGAAGTTCAAGGAACGCTCGAAATCTGCTACTAATAGGCAAACTGCAAATAGTTTATTAAACATGTATTAAGTCACCTCCTTTCGGCATTTACAGGAAGATTATCAATTTAATCTAAAATTCTCTAGAGTAGTTAACTACACCAAAAATCCACTATAATCAGAGTAGCCTATATGCACGAAATTCAGAAAATACTACTTAAAAGGTTACTTACACAGAACGGACAAAAATACTCATTTCTAACGGTTGGGTATGACTTTGAGGACAATATTGTTTTTCACCTTAAACAATTAATTAGCAAGGGACTAATCAAAAAAATAGATGACAAATACTCGATAACTGCCGAAGGGGTAAAAACTATTACTGATTTTGATTTACCAACAATTCAGGACACCGGTTACAAGACATTCTTTATTGGATTTTTGTGTTGCTTTCAGGACAAATTTCTTATCAAAGAACACCCAACTGAAACCTCTAATTTTTACAATTTGCCAAGCGGAAAGCCAAGATTTGGCGAATCAATCGAAAATGCTTTAGTTCGTACTTTTGAGTCTAATACAGGCACCACCCTCAATAGGAATGATTTCAAGTTTCGATCATTACATTTAAAGACTGTTAAGACTTCGCAAGAAGATGTGTTGTTTGATGATGCATTCGCAATTTACACGGTGAATATTACAGAAGAACAAAAAGAGAAAATGAAATTACATAAGCAAATCAGCTGGAAATCTGTTAATGAAATTCAAGAACTATCAAACCGATGGCCAGAAATAGATATTTGTGTTTTAAAAAATGACTTGAGTCCTTATCTTAGCTATGATGTATTGTCAGACTATATCTTGATTTGATCCTAAAATAAATTAGAAAAATCCTACAGAAGTATTGCTTCTAAATCCTCGTTTGATTTTTCTGTGTTAGTTGGATCGTAGACAAAGCCTTGCCAACCAAATGCTTTGGCGGCATCAACATGTTTTGCACCATTGTCTACAAAAAGAATCTCTTCTCCCTTAAATTCTGATCTGTCTTGAGCTAATTGGAAAATTTCCGTTTGAGGCTTTCTGACCTTTTCTATACTTGAATCAATAACAATATTCCAAGCGACAGCTGGCATTAAATTTGCTTTGTAAATTGCATCCAGCATATTGGGATACATGTTGGTTAAAAGACCAATTTTGTATTTATCTTTTACCTTTTTAATAACTGGCCAGATTGATTCGTTTTTCTCAAATCTACTTACAAAGTCCTGAAGAAACAAGTAGTTTTCTGGTAATTGAAGACCTAGTTTTTCTCGAAGCATAGGAACTAGAGTTTCAACATCTCTTCCAACACAAACTTCTGGTTCGTATTTGTCAAAAATCTCGTTAAATGCTTCTGCTTGTTCGGGTTTAATCCCCATCCCAGCTTTAAGTTCTTCCCATTTATTAGTTCCACTAAAATCCCTGATTACAACTCCACCAACATCGAAATAAATAAACTTAATCATATGTTTTGTGCCTGGTCTTTAACAAATTTTTCTACCCATGATGGTAGATGGTCTTGATGTAGTTTATAAATTTCAGGTTTCACAATGTCGTTCCAATGTAATATTCTTCTACAATTAACCGAACCACATTTACACTCCCATGGAAATTCTTCATCAACACCTTTTGCGACATCAATATCTGTTGTCGCATAGTCATAGGTAATTTCCTCATCTTTTTGGATATCACGCTTAGCTGACAATTCATCATCAGCAGTCCACCAAGTATTTGCATTGCAGCTATGATTCCAAGATTCGCCTTTACCCCCTGCTGCAACAAAGTTTCCGTCTTTGTCTGGGTAAGCAACCTTTTTAATGTCTTCAGGAAGTTTTTCCCATTCTTCTTTCGTATATTTCGTTGCTTCAGTAAGTTTCCAGATCAAGGTTCCTGTAGGGATAAACTCTGATGCAAATACACCATTCCCTTTACCATTAACTTCTTTTTCATAACATTTGACGTACATCATAATTTTATTTAATTAAATCCATAAGAAATGGTATTTCTGTTATTCCCTGTTCGCCAGCAAAGTGTCCTTGCTTACTTTTGGCAATAATCTCAGCACCCAGTTTGTCTCGGTAGACCTCGAAATTGTCCTCATATTTCACAAATGGATCATCGTCAGAAAATACAGCAGTCCATTTGGCCATGTTTCTAATCTTTTCGTAATCAATGGGCTCTTCATACCAGGACTTAACCACTTCTTCATTTTCTCCCATTTCATCGAATGTTTTTCTGGTCAAAACTACCCAAGGAGCAATTAGAATGACTTTGGCTAATTTTGTAGTGTCGGGAAGGGTTTGTAGATATCTTTCAATAGCTTGACAACCAATTGAGTGGCCAATAAAAATATCGTCGTTTCTAACTTCACCAATAACTTCTGAGATTTTACTTACCCAAGTTTCAATTTTTGGATATTCAGGATCAGGCATTTCAGGAGCAATAACTTCAAATCCATTTTCTGCTAATTCTTTCTTTGCCCAAGGGAACCAATCAATATTTGGATTTCCGCCCCACCCGTGAACTAATAATATTCGAGTCATATTATTTTAAATACTCTGATAACTTTTGTTTATATTCCAATCTTAACTTCGGATCTGATAAAAACTTGTCCTTCATATTTTCTTCAAATTTATCACCTTCGTATCTTGGAAAAATATGCAGGTGGTAGTGAAAGGCGTGTTGCATTGAGGCTGGTTCATTGTTTTGCCGGATAGTTATTCCGTCACACTTATATGCTTCTTTCATAGCGATAGCTATCTTTTTGGCAATGTCCATTATTTTATGAAGATATTCACTCTCAATTTCGTATAAGTTTTCAAAGTGTTTATTAGGAACCACAATCACATGGCCTTCTGATGTTTTTATCCAAAATGAATTAATGTATGCGGAAACCAAATCATCTCTGAAAATGAGGTCATCTTTTTTAAGCAAAGTATCCGGAGACTCAATGTCTTTAACTCCCAGACAAATCGGGCATTTATAGTCTTTTGGAGCATGGTTATACATATTAAATTTCAATATCCAATTCTTTTAACTTTAATGCAAATTTATCAAAATCTCGGTAAAGATTTGCGTCAAATCCAAATTCTCTAGCACCTTCTACATTTTTGTCGGTATCATCCCAAAATTGAACTTCATCTTTGTTTAATTTAATATCGTTTAATACAAATTCGAAAAATTCTTGTTGTGGCTTTTTGTAACCTACTTCGGCAGATGAAAATACTTTATCAAAGATTTCTCCAAAACCCATCTCGTTTCTTAAATATTCTGTTCTATATTTTTCTTGATTTGTTGCGAGATAACACTTAAAACCTGCATTCCTTAGTTTATTAATTGCCTCCACAACTCGTTTATCGACATGGTTTTCCGCATCAAACCAGTATTTCAAAAAACTGTCTACGGAATCTTTCCATCCCCATTTGGGCAAATAATCCTTAATTTCTTCTTTTAAGTCAGCCGTTCCAATTAAACATGGTTGAAATTCATTTTTGAAGAATGGTAACAAACTGTCCATCGGAATACCATAATCTTTGTTGTATTGAACACTAAACATTTCACTATTAACAACCATTCCGTCAGTATCAAAAATAATAACCTTAATCATTTTAGTTTTTCCTCCCATTTTTTAACCAATTCAAGCATTTCTTGTTCAAAGTCGGGAATAAACACTATTTCAATTTTACGGTTATTGCTTTCGTTTAAACTTTTGTTGTCAGTTAAGCCTTCGTAATAAGAGTTTATAACCATCTCGGGAGTTTTCCTGCAACCATAGACTATTCTTGAAATTCCGCTCCAATTGGCAACCGAAAAACACATATTGCAACATTCAAGCGAACCGTAAAGAGTTGCACCATCAACGTAAGAACCAATATTGTGACAAGCTTTCCTTATGGCTGATGTCTCAGCATGTTCTGTTGGATCGTTGAGTTTTCTCCCGATACTAATGCCTTCAGCAATAACTTTTCCGTCTTTAACAATAACTGCACCAGCAGGAAAACCACCTTCATCAACAGATTTTTTTGCTTGTTCAACTGCTAATTTTAAGTAATCTATATCGTTCATAAGTTTGTTTATTATTTATCTTTCAAAATATCCATAAGTAAGGGAAGTTCTTTGAAATTACTACCGCAATGACGACCACCTGGAACAATATGGATTTCACTACCTAATTGTTCTGCAAATAATGGTGGCTCAGTGGCTGGTACATAAGGATCGTTGTCACCATAAACTACAAATGACTTGCCAATCTTCGACTTTATTTTCTCGAAATCAAAAGCATATGAATAGAAAGTTTTATTTACCGGATAAAATTGCCAGACGTTTGGAGCATCTGAAATATTAAAGAATGGCGACACAAAGACAGCAGTTCTGATTTTTATATCGTATTTTGCAAGCATGTGTAGCAAAAAGATTGGCGCGATAGAGTGGCCAACAAAGCCTATTTCCTGTCCTTTGATCTGAGGAAGAATATGCTCAACGAAATAACTTTCCCAAGAAGTCAGAGATTCAACAGGTGTATAAGTACTGATATTTTCTGACCCCACCTTTTCGATTTCGTTCCAGTCATCGACAGGAAACTGCTCAAGAATAACTTCGTGACCTAGTGCTTTTAATTCTTTCTCTAGCCAGCGAAACCAGTTTTCTTCTGGAGATCCATACGAACCATGCATTATTAAATACTTCATAAGTTAAAGGTTAGATGTTTTCCTTCACTAACAATTTCGGCTTTGCCATCAATAACTTTGAGGGCAGAGCTATCATCAAGCGCATATACTGACTCTTTAAGATCTTTGGATGCTTCCTTCAAATTTTCTTCTCTAATTTTGTCAAAGTATGGTGAATTTAAGTGGGGAATAAAATGAAAGTTTACTAATCCCAAGCCATCTTTAATTTCTAGTTCGTATTTTTCACCAAACAAATTCTGTACAGAGTTATAAATAGTTGGTCCTGCAATACAACTTCCAGCGCTAATTCCCGCGTACACTCTTGTCTTTAACAATTCTGGCAATTCCTCCTGTAAACCCGACTGCTTTACCCAATGCATCAGGTGGAATGTGTTACCCCCACCTAAAAATAACACCTCTGCCTCCTGAAGGCGTGGTAGCCAGATCTCTCTTGGAATGGCGGATATGTCAACGATATCTACCTCAAACCCACCTTTCTTGAAATTGTTTAGATCGTCAATCATCCAACTCTTGTCGCCTGGTTCTACATTGGCAGCAGTAGGAATAAAAGCCAGTTTTACTCCACTAGCTGTCTTGCCCAGCAAATCCTCTAATGCTTTTGCGATGGTCGGGTTAGATAATCCCGCTGATGTTAATAGTAATTTCATATTTTTAAACTACGTTTTGTGATTTACCACTGACCCAAGCTTTAAGGTTTTCGGCTACTAACTCGTATGACTTTTTATCAGCATCCTCAGTATTAAAGGCGTTATGAGGGGTGGCAATTACTCTGGATGTTGAAAAATACTCATCATCTGAGGGGATAGGCGTCATGATCGCCGTTTCAATTCCGTATCCAAAGATTTTTCCGAACTTTAGCCCTTCAATGATAGCCCCCTTATTGACCAATTCTTCTCTTGAAGTGTTAACTAAAATAACACCATCTTTCATTTGAGCAATTTCGTTAGCTGAAATTATGTTGTTGGTTTCTGTAGTTAATGGGGCACATACGGCAATAACATCTGATTCTTTAAGTAGTTGTGGTAATTCAACTAATTCGACACCCTCTACCGCTTTCTTGGATTTATTTAATCCAAGCACTCGCATATTGAAACCTTTGGCACCTCTTGCCACTTTTTTGCCAATATCACCTAATCCAATAATTCCCAGTGTCTTTCCAAAAACTTCTTTACCCTTGTAATCGTTGAATCGAAAAGCACCTTTTAAGCGGGCGTCTCGATCAAACTCAGTAATACGTTTTGCTAAATCAAGAATCATTCCCCATGTCTGTTCGGCAACGGATTCAGAATTAGCACCTTTTATGTTTGATACAACGATTCCTTTTTCCCTTGCATAAGCTACATCGACCCAGTCAGTTCCAACTGTCAACAGTGCAATGAGTTTCAGTTTCGGAAGCCTATCAATTAATTCTTTGGAGATTCTTTCAATTCCAGATGATCCGGCTACTAATATCTCAGAATCGCTGGCGAGGTTCACAACTTCATCTGGGCTCAATTTTTGTTTATTGTGTACAGAGAGTTCCCCAATTTTTTTCAGATCTGACTTAATGTAGTCAATTTGTGGGTTTGATGTAATAAAACAGATTTTCATAATTTAAATATTCTGGTTAAGAAATGTCTTTAAGCTTTCTAAATCTTTTTTCTCTGAATCGTAATAGTGCGATACTATTCCAACTGATTCTGCACTTTTGACTGCTTCTATGTTGTGTTCAAAGTAGATTACGTCTTCAGATTTTAATTTGAAATGCTCAAGCATCTGTTTGAAGTAGGCTGGATCCGTTTTGTCAGGGTTGTGTTTGAGAGTAAATAATTCGTAGGGTAAATTAGTTAATCCAAACTTAATAATTTGCTCATCATTAGCGTTTGTCAGTATTATTTTTGGATTTTTATACTGATCCAATAAATCCTGGAGAGGGTTATAAATACCAATTCCTTCTAAAACAAATGTGTCTACTGCATCAACTAGAATTGTTTTCATATTATTTGTATTTTACTTTAATTTGCCTAGAGTATAAAGACTAAACAAAGTTCCTTTCTATAAATCTTTTAGCACGTTTTGATGTGGAAAAGAATCTGTCGATATATACCTTATCTCTGGCAAGGAGATATTTGTAGAAGTACTTCTCACATCTGTGTACCAGAATTAGTAGGTGGGTTTTTGGGTCTGTTTTCTTCATCAACCAAACAGTACATCAACGATTTTAAAAGTCTAGCCAGCAGAAGTTAGGAGATATCGATGGAAATCTTTAACATCCGAGCAATTTTCTCAAGTACTTCTAAAGATGGGGCATTCCTGCCTTGCTCTATGTAGCCCATGTAAGCACGACTAATTCCCACTTTGTACGCTACATCCTCTTGGGTTAATCCCATCTCTTTACGACGCTTCTGAATTTTCTTTCCTAAAACCTTTGGTAACTTGGCATTTTTTCGCATGTCTACATTGTCGAAATATCCTAGAGGATAGTCCACTTAGCCACAGTTAGCATTTAGCCTGCAAATGTGCTTGATTTTATGCTAAATGTAAGTTAGCATTCAGGATATAAGAAAGGAGGTGAAAATATGAAAAAAGTACTATTAATTGCTGGAGGAGGATTACTATTACTAATAGGTATTGCTACCTCTAGCAAAAACGGCTCGGCTCCACAGCCAACAAGCCAACCAGAGCAAAAACAGGAAGTTGCTCAAGCTTCTCCAACTCCAAAACTGGAGTATGAGATTTTAGCCCGAATTGAAGACAAAACTGATGAAAATATCAGTGTCTTGATAAAAGCTGGAGAAACTAACCCTAAAGGCATTGCTGAGGAAGTCCAAAAGAGTTGCAAGAAAAAGTGCAACATCACTCTTTTTGACGATAAAAAAGCCTATGAGTTGGATTCCGAATATACCAACAAAATGATGAGCTACGACGTAACCGTTGCCCAAAGAGAGGCCTGGAAGAAAAAGAATACCGTATTCCTAGCCGATCATCTGGTAGCTACAGTCGGATACAGCTTTGGAGATTATTCCGAGTATCCAATGAAGGACTGGTATTATAAAGAGCTTAAGGGGGAGAAATAACTCTAAAGCAGAAAGATCACAAGATCTTTCTGCGGTGGTTACCAGACCATGTCTAGTAATCCTGCAGTAATCGGGAGGTTAAAGTCACGATATTCACCCATTATTGGATCAAATCGCATATCAGGCTGATGCTCACTTGGCCCACTCCATGGCGTGTAAGGGTGGTCACTCTGGATGATCTTGCTCATACCAATGGAGAAAGCGTCTGCAAGATCGTCATGTTTTGTTGAATGAATATTGAGTAGCTGATTAATAAGCGTTTCTGATCCGTATTGGGGAAAGAATACCTTGCCAGTTTGGACATATGGCGAAACGATTCGTAATCTGGAAATTTTATCAAGTCCACCGACTCCCACTGCCTCAGCTGATAATTTACTAACAGTTAATAACTGTTGAACCACAGCATCTTGGTAGCCAACACTTTCAACATAAATCCGTGTGGGGATTTTGAAAATTTCCTGAAGTTTTTTAGAAAGTTTTTCGAGTTCCGCAATTGTTTCCGGGAAATCCATTTGTTTGTTAACGATGTACGGCAAGACATAAGCTTGGAGTTCTTTATCAAACCCAGTGAGATAAAAAGGGATTATGGCTGTAAAGTCCCTACCATTGCCTTTTTTAATTGCCAAGTCTACTGCAAGCAAAATTTCCCTTGGTATCTGAATTTCTTTACAAGGCAAGGGGAAATCATAATATTTTAACCACTCTCGATGAATGACCTGCTCATCATCAGGGACAATCTTGAGTAAAAACTCGCGTTCAAAGGTGTGGTCATTCATCGAGCTTCGCTTTAGATCCTCGATTGCTTGAGGTGTATATTTTTCAGGCCAGAGAACATTGCCATCATCGTCTATAAGTGGATATTTCATGAAGGAGCTATACCAACCTTGATTGTCATTGTAATCGCTAAGCTTCATCATTAATGAATCTTCGTGGAGCATGTTTCCGACAACTATCAACCTAGTTCCAAAATCTCCGAGTGGGAGAACTTCACTGGTGAACCACTCATACGTTCTCTCCCTGTTATCCAAAGTCTTAACCGAGGCGATATCTTCTACATCGTCACAAATGATCAAATCTGGTCGGTACGAGCCGTGACGAAGCCCTCTGATAGTTTCTCCGCTGGAAGCGGCAGTAATTCTGACTCCTAACTTTGCAATATCAAGAGAGCTAGTACTCCATTCTCGGGATGTATCAGCCAGGTTGCCATAGTCTTTGATAAGTAATTGGTTTGTTTCGAGTTCTCGTTTTATGTTATTGAGTATTAATCGACTCTGATTTTGGGTTTGACTGAGGATTACGATAAATTTCTTTTGCTGTTTACCAAGCATTGCCCAGATTGGGTACGATAAACTAAAGATGGTCGATTTGGCACTGCCCCGAAAGGCTACAATAAAGACTTCGCGGGAGCTTTCCTTTTCGGACAAGTAAAACATTTGTTTTTGAAACTTAGCTGTTGGGAACTTTACATAATCGGAAAAGTAGATATTAAAAAAGAGAGAATGACTTTGTTTGGTCGCCTCTTTTCTGAATTTCTGGTCGAAAAATAGTCTGGTTAATATATCGTTATTCATTGTCTGGTTTTGGTTTTTCGACAGGAACAATTCCTGCCATGATTAATGCTTTTTTAACTGAATCTTGTTCTTCAGGGGACAACTTTTCTTCGTGGTTACCTGAAGTAATTTCCACACGAGTTAGATATGCAGGATGGTGGTGCTTGAGCCAAAAGATAATTGCGGTCATATTCTTATCCTTAATGGCACTCATAAGTTGCGATTCGGCCATATCATTAACGAGCAAACTGCCGTCTTGCAAAGCTTCATCACTGGCACTGGCGAATTCAACATCTTCTTTCCTCCATCGATAATAGGTCGCACGACCAATACCAGCTTTTTCACAAGCTATTTGAACAATTGGAGTTTTCTTGAGAATTTCTAACAATTGTTCCTTATTCTTTGACTGGCGTTTTTCAATAGTTTTATCCATATATTTTCTTGGCTCTCTGTCCAGTTAATTTTTCCCAGCGTTTAATAATGACTTCGGTATATACAGGTGACTTTTCCATGCCGTAACAACGTCGTTTCATCTTGGTGCTGGCGATTAACGTGCTACCACTACCTGAGAATGGCTCGACTACTAAATCTCCACGCTTCGTTAAAACTTTGATATAGGGAATAAGGATCTCAGTGGGTTTTGTGCCAAAGATAATGCCCTGACCAGAATGTTTTTCGTCGGAGGCAACATACTCGATGAAATCAGTCGGTTGGTTTTTCTTACCCTTTTGATAGCCTTCCCATTGAGGTTTACCTTGGATGGCAAATAGTGCGGTTTCGTATTCTTCCTGTAATCCATCGGTTTCAGTCTCCATGTTAAATTTAACGTCTTTATCTGGAGATGCCCCGACCATGGCAATATCGTGCTTACTAAAAAATTTGTACTTTGCCGAGAATCCCTGGTGACGATTTGGCAGATGCCAGACAATCATATTTTTCACTTTCCAATACTTTTCCATCTCACCCCAAATAGTCCTAAGATTTTTCCAGTTCTCATACACAATGATGCTGAAACTTTCATTTTGGATTTTGGCTATATTAGCCATCCACTTTTCGGTGAAGTCAGGTGGTAAGACGTCAGTTTCCAAATATCTACGGTCACGTTTGGCTCCAAATCCTGTGACAGCACTTCCATGTTTTTTCTTGCCATGCAAATAGTCGAGTATGTAAGGCGGATCAGTAAAGCACATATCCGCTTTCTCGCCATTCATGAGAGTTAACATGTTTTCTTCAATAGTGGAATCGCCACACATTAAGCGACTTTCACCCAGCTCATAGATATCGCCTTTTTTGGTATTGATGTTTGTGATATTTAGTTTTTGGAGTTCTTTCTCTAGGTCAAATTTTTCTGGTTCGATATCAAGATCAAAGATAGAGTCCAGCTCATCACTAGAGAAACCAATTTCGGAAAGAAGCGATTCGTCGAATTTCGCTAGAAGATTCCAATCGAATTCACCGGTATTTTTATTCAAGCGAAGATTGAGTTCCTTTTCTTTATCAAGATCTGGGATATCAACGAAAACTACGGGGACGGTTTCAAATCCTAATTCTTTAGCGACTTCCCAACGGAAATGTCCACCGATGATAATGTTTTTACGGCTTGGAGCTGAATTTACAATAATAGGGTCAACCAACCCAAACCGTTGGATACTTTGTTTCAGTTGCTCAGTTGCAACTTGATCGTGTTTTCGGGGATTGTAGTCGGCAGGAATTAATTCGTTTATCTGTACTTCTATTGTTTGAATTTTGAGTGATTTTGTGTCCATGTACTTAAATTACATGGATAAATCGTTTTTGTTTAAGACATCAATTAAGCGCGATTGATGTCAACCTTCTTCTTATATCTTTCAATCATCTTGGAAACACCTTCTTCTGTTATTGTATTTTCATCGGTTGAGAGTTCATCTGCAATTTCTCGATATTTTTTACCTTGCTGATGAAGCTCAAAAGCCTGTTTATTTCTGTCGAATTTCCGAAGTGGCTGAAACTTCTTTTGCTTTTTGTAAGGCAGGTTTGCCTGCATCTCTTTCACTTCTGGCCAAATGGCTTTAATATCCTCAAGTGTTGTCTCTGCTTCGATCTCAAGTGAGATAACTTCCGTATCTAGTTCCATGTCGATTTTTGTACTGATTACTGGCCCAACAAACATACCCATATTGTTTGGATCATTGAGAAGTAGATATCGTTTAATTCCGTCAACCCATCGAGGTGAAAGCTTTTGATTGTGAGTCAATTTTTGTATGTCTCTTAAGAAAGCGTTTCGGGGAGCAAGGTTGTTAAATTCGTCCTGAATTCGTTTACGATCCGCTAAATTGCCTTTGCTTTGTAGATCAACTAGTTCTTGTCTTTTGATTGGCCATAATGTTTGAAAATAGTTTTCTGTACCGTTATTTAGTTTTTTGTACCAATTGTCGAGTTCTTCCTGAGTTTGCAAGCCTTCCTCGGGTATATTCCATTTTTTACGCAGAGTTGAGATTGCACCAATAAAACTTGGCTTATTAACCAATACTTTAATATTCTGTTTTAGTCTCGAGCTAGCTTTTTGGATGTGTTCTCTTTTCATAATCGGTTAGTCATAAATTCACTTCTTATTATAGTTCTTCTCATCCTCTATTTTTATAAGTCTTGCCAAGAAAGGGATGATCCTTAGAGTCGGCAGTCGATAATTACGAACAATTGAATAATACCAGAGGGTATAAATTCGTTTACGCTCGGTTAATTTTCTTTCAAATAGAGCATCACTTTGAATGTTTGAAACAGAATCGCCAGCTACTCGCTCGATTGCTGGTGCGAGCAAGGCACTTTCGTATTCCTCTGGAACATAACTTTCCTTCTCGCCTTTATCTTGGATTAAAGTGGTTAGTTGTTTTTCGATCTCAAGGTAAATTTTAACTTTTTCTTTGTCACAATCTATGTTTTTGATAATTCTATCGACATCTTTTTTGAAAAAACCAGGTGATAAATAAAATCCAAGGATCTGCTCGTCGAATAAAAGTGTCTTTGCTAGCTTTCGAACTAAATTTTTAGGTTCATCTGAGGTGCTCACTTGCTGAGTAAAATAGTAACCAGCATAAGATCTGGCGAACAAAGCGAACCGTGTTGATTGAAATCCTCGTTTTCTTATATACATTGTAATTTCACTCTAAATTTAGTAAGGTAATGGTAACAAATAGTAAGTTACCAAACAATGAAAATGAACGAAAAAATACCAGAACTCTTAACCATGAAGGAGACGTGTGAACTTCTGAAGGTTCACCCCAATACCCTTAGGCAATGGGATAAAAAAGGGATTCTCAAGGCTGTGAGGTTTGGGACGAGAAAAGATAGAAGATATAAAAAGGAAGACGTTGCAAGACTAATTGAAACTGAACATGAGTAAAACTATACCCAAACATATAAGTTGGCTTGTTGAGACTTCAGAAGAAATCACTACTACCGATGGTGCCAAGGTGAGGGTTCTCGAGTTACAGCACAGAAGCGACCCAACTATATTGAGCGAATGGGCAAAGCACTTTAGGAACCATTACTGTAAAGAATCTGAAATTGATTTTTTAAGAAGAGGGCCAAATTTATCTAGATCTGAATACCTTAAAAGACATAAATTCCCCAGCCAAACTGTCGCACCCGGACCGAGTATTCGCTCTGGTGATTTTGGAGAAATATTGGTTGCTGATTATTTAGAATTTTCATTAGAATATTGGGTTCCCCGTACTCGTTATGGCCGAAAAACAATTATTAATGAATCAACCAAAGGAAGTGATATTTTAGGTTTTAAATTTGTTAATGACGGAAAAGAGTCATCAGATGACGTATTGGCCATATTTGAATCAAAGAGCCAATTTTCTGGTACGCGTTGTAGGTCAAGATTGCAAGATGCGATTAATGACTCATCGAAGGATTATTTGCGTAAAGCAGAATCACTTAACGCGATAAGAGAGAGACTTTATGACGAAGGCCGTCTTGATGAGGCATCAAGAATTGAAAGATTCCAAAACCATATTGATCACCCTTACAAAGAAATGTCTGGAGCCGCAGCTTTATTTTCGACCAATGTGTTTGATAGTGAAGTGATAAAAAGCACTACTACCGAAAAACATCCAAATAAGAGTCATTTAGCTTTGGTCGTTATAAGAGGTACAAATATGATGGATTTAGTTAACGAACTATATAGGAGGGCAGCAGATGAAGCCTGACACTGGTTCGAATCAATTTTTGGCTATTACTCGTGCGAAAGCGAAAATGTACGAATACTTCGTACCTGAAAATTTTCATATCACCTTGCCCGACGATCCTGCACGACTCTTCATATTATCGATAGGAATACTGGGCGATTTAGCAGCTCGTTACTCAAGAGAGGAAGAAGTTCCTACTTCTGTTACAAAGAATTTATTATTTTCAGCACATTTTTTTGACTCTTATCTCCAATCTCGTTTGGAAGACAATCTTGATCCCTACCTTTTAATTTTAGGTTCAACCTCATATTACTTATGTGATATTCCTGGTAGTGCCAATGTCCTGTCAAAAAAAATTAGCTATTCAAATTTAGATTTAAATTGCGATGGTTTAGAGTATCTTTTAGTTTGGTTATTAAATGGAAATTACATTGATGGAACAATACTAATATCTGAGTTGTTTGGAGATCTGGTAGATACCATTCGTCGGCAAGTTTCTGACTTCTTTTTGACAGGAACAGGAGAAGCTGACATGTTTGATTCTTGTGCAAAATTAAGGTTTCGAGCTTATCAAGAAGGAACACCAAGACAGCTATTGTTGGCCGACGCCGTTTACTCTGTCATCAAGAGAAAGTATGAAAATTCTACATGGCATTCATTGCCAGCCTATTCAAACCTAACTAGAGACCAATGGTTTTCCGTCTTAACAAAAAATGGTTTTATTAAAGAATTGTGGCCTGCTCAGCACCTACTAGGTAAAGAAGGTATTTATAGAGGTACGTCAGCGGTGGTGCAAATGCCCACGAGTGCTGGAAAGACAAAATCAACAGAGTTGATCATTAGAAGTGCATTTATATCAGGGAGAACTCAACTTGCAGTAATAGTTGCACCATTCAGGGCACTTTGCCACGAGATCAAAAATGATTTAAGTGACGCATTTGATGGTGAGAATGTTGATATAGACGAACTTACGGATGTTTTTCAAATGGATTTTGATTTTGAAGAACAACAAAATAACAACAAGGTACTAATCACAACTCCAGAAAAACTGCTTTACATATTGAGACACACTCCAGAAATCGCTCAAAGTCTAGGGCTATTAATATTGGATGAGGGTCATCAATTCGATAGTGGAATAAGAGGTGTTACATATGAGCTTCTACTCACATCTTTGCGATCATTACTCCCCGAAAACTGCCAAAAGGTTATTATGTCTGCTGTCATTGGTAATGCAGACCATATTAACAGTTGGTTCAATGGTATGAACTCGGTAGTTGTAAATGGAAATGACTTGTTACCTACATTTAAATCTATGGGGTTTGTTAGCTGGACGGACACACTTGGACAGGTTCAATATGTGTCCGATAAGAACATCGAGGATAAGGAGTTCTTCGTCCCCAGAGTTATCCAAAGTGTTGCGTTAGAGAAAAAAACTGGCGAAAGAAAAGAACGTTTATTTCCCGAAAAAAATGATGGAAAAACCATATCACTATATCTTGGCCTGAAACTGGTACAGAATGGCGGAGTTGCAATATTTTGTGGAACAAAAGGCTCAGTTTCATCCCTTCAAGAGATAGCTACTAATATTTACGATAGGAATGTGGATTTACCTGCTCCAGTGTCCTTCTCAGATAGACTCGAGGTTGAGAAACTATTAAATCTCTACGCTAAGAATCTTGGTGTTGAATCAATTTCCACAAAATGTGCCCAGTTGGGAATTTTCTCACATGACGGTAACACTCCGCATGGAATTCGTTTAGCTGTTGAGCATGCTATGCATGTTGGCAAGGCTCGATTTGTAATTTGTACTTCCACTCTGTCACAGGGAGTAAACTTGCCGATCAGATATTTAATAATTGATGGTTTTTATCAAGGCGCAGAAAGAATCAAGAATCGAGATTTTCATAATCTTATTGGACGAGCTGGTAGATCGGGGATGCATACCGAAGGAAGTATCTTGTTTGCTGACCCTCTAATATATGACAGAAAGCGTGTTCGACGAGAGAACTGGAAATGGCATCAAGTTAAAAATCTAGTTGACCCATCGAACTCAGAACCATGCGTAAGTAATTTACTTTCGCTATTTGATCCAATTCAAAATGATGAGAAGAAACAGCACTTAAATATCGATGTTTTAAAATTGCTGAATATTTATGTCGACAATCCAGATGAGGTTAACAATTTAGCGATTCATTTGGCTGAAAAATATGCGAATCAAGGATTTACAGAGAACAGCGTTGGAAAACAATTAGATTGGAAGATGAGTATTATCGGTGCAATCGAAAGTTTTTTGATGTTTAACATGGAAGATGATGAGGATGATTCATTTGTTTCGCCACAGTTAGTTGAGGGGACACTGGCCTATTATCTTGCCAATGATGAGCAAAAGTCCCAATTGCGAGAAATATTTAAAGTGTTGTCAACAAACATTTCTAACAATATTGCGGATAGAGATTTACGAAAAATATATGGCAGGACGTTGTATGGGCTTTGGGATGCTAAAGAGATAGAATCATGGGTAAATGACAATTTAGATCAATTGTTAGTTACGAGCCAAGATAATTTAGTCGATCTGCTTTGGCCATTACTTTCAAGCCATATTTCGAATCAGTCATTTGTTAAATCCAGCCAACCTGAATCTATGAAGGAGCTGTTAAAAAGTTGGATAAATGGTTTTTCGTTTGAAGTGATGTTTGCTCAGATAGGGGCAAGCAGCACCAGATTAATTTGGGGATCGAGATTCCGAGATTATCAGATCGATCATGTTGTAGATATCTGCGAAAATGGGTTTGCCTACGAAGGAATTTTGCTGCTCGGGGCAGTAATTGAATTTATTGATAATTTAGAATTTGAAGGGAAACAACCATTAATATTCTCACTTCAAAGTTTTCAAAAAAGACTGAAGTATGGTCTTCCTTCGAGTGAGTCAGTGACGATACATGAGATGGGATTCTCAGATAGGGTGATCTCGCAGGAAATGGCACTAATACTAGGGTCATTTAATTTACGTTTCGAAGCAATATTTGAACTGAAAATGAGGTATTCAGAAGTAGAGGCACTTATTGCCACATATCCGTCGTATTACGGTCAAATTCTCAAGCGATTCCAATGAAAACAATGCCAATGAATATTTCAAACCTGCTCTTAATTAATGATCGCTTATTGACTACGATTAATCAACATTTCAATGGTTTTAAGGCCCCTTCAAAAACTAGAAAGACAGATATTCTTCTAGGAATAATTGCAAAATCTATTCGGAGCCATTCAGCTACAGTTATTTTATGCAAATCTGGATATGGCATGGAGGCAGATAGCATTGTTCGCTCAATGTTTGAAGATTTGGTGAATATTACATATATTCTCAACGAAACAAAAAGAGAAACTCGAGCACGGAGATATATCGAACATATACAAGTACAACAGTTTCTTATGCTTGATTATGCAAAGGGGAGAAGAAAGTTTAAAAAAGATTTTCCTTCTGATGTATATAACTCAAAGTTGAAGGCAAAAGATAAATTTTATAAACGATACAAAAGACCAGATAAATATAAATGGTCAGGTTATACATTCAAAGAGCTATGTAAGAAAACTGGTTGCGGTTGGGAATATGACGTTTTTTACAATTTGGCAAGCCAATATCTTCACTCCCAACCAATTGTAATGAATCAACTTATTTCATCTAGAGTTGATGATGTCACTACTTTTTCAGCAGGTCCACAGACGAAAGGGCAAGAAGGTAATTTAATTGGTTCATTTGATATGTTGCGTAGGATTATGGAAGTAGCTTCAAAGTATTTTGGGAAACCAGATTTATTAGTGGAGCTTAATGCATTAAAAGAAGAGTTAAATATAACCGTATCTGAAATAAACAAAAAACCATGACTCACAATAGCACCGATCCAATTTATCAGGCGGAATTTAAAAATCATAAACTTTTTTCAAAGCTAAAAGAAATGGAAGAATTTTATGATCGTCTCGCCTTTTCCACATTCACCTTCAAGACAATGGGCACACATACATTCTGGAACATAGATTCGATGATTTATGACTCAATAAAAGGAACGCTTGAATCTATTAGAAATACGGCAAAAAATGGCCGTTTTAACGATTCATATTCTCTGTTAAGAAAATATTACGACTCAATAATGACAAATGTATATGCAACACAATATCTGAAGGATAATTTCAGTATCGAAAACTTCGTAGTCAAGAAAATTGAAAATTGGCTCAATGGGACTGAAAAATTACCTGAATATCGAATAATGTCGACGTATATTCGACAATCTAAAAATCTGGTTGAAATTAACAAACTTCTATTCGAAAAGGATAATCGATATAAAGAAATTAGAGATAGATGCAACAACCACACGCACTACAACTTTTTTAAGTACGTGCTTCTCAACAATAATACTATTCACTTGGTAAACAGAATAAAAGAACTTGATGTTTTACTTAATGACATTGAGCAATTGTTTGTCATGCATCTCACTTACACTTTTTATCTAAATGACGCGTATATGATGTCGAGTGATTATATGGACTATATGGATATAGGCATGACACCAGAGGAAGGTTGTCAGTATAACGTGGCTCCATTTATTCAGGAAATATTTAATAGATTCCTCACAAAGATGAGACCTGATATTGCGAATTTAATTAAATTGAACACCTCAATGAGGCTTGAGTGACAACCTAACTAAGGAGTAGGAATATCAGACCAACCCTCTTTACCTTCAGTAAATTCTCTACCATCAGGAGCCACACATCTTCTGATTCCTGTTCTTTGAGCATATTGCTCTGATGAAAGTTGGCCACCGTCATGACCGATGGCTTTAGTGCAATCTTCGTAGGTTTCAACCCAAGAGTACTTTTCTTTCATAGTAGGTGCTAAATCACCGCCAGAAAGAAGCTCTGGATCAAAATTACTATCAGGACAACCGTGGTCGCAGGTACTAAGTTCACCTTGATTAAGGAGTACGTCTGCTATTTGCCAAGCAGTCATACTTTGGGAGATTTTATATCTAGCTTCACGGTCAATTGTGTTACTACCAATGGTAAGAGCATCCGCCTTGCCAGGAGTAATGTCTTTTGTGTGTTCCAAGGCATACCTGAAGGCATTCTCATCCTTAATAAATCCGTAATAGTGAAGATCGCCAACTACCGCCATTAAGGAAGTGTCTTTCTTAATCGTAAATCCAATTGATTGAGTACCTTGTCTGGGAGCTTCAAACTTACTTTGCCAGTTTTTGTACCAGATAAGTGTACCGAGAGCGAGAATTACTATAAATAGCACCAAATAGATCGGTTTTCGCATGCTCACTAGTTTTGTCTTTTTTGCCATCTATCCAAGTATAAGACTTGTAATATCGAAGTTCTAGTTAGGGAAACATTGCTTTAAATATTTTCCTGTATAGGAGCTTTTTACATTCGACATCTCCACAGGTGTTCCTCCGGCGACTAATTGTCCACCTTTTTCTCCACCTTCTGGCCCTAAGTCAATTATCCAATCAGCATTTTTAATGACGTCCAAATTATGCTCCACAACCAGAACTGTGTTGCCATTATCTACCAATCTATTTAAGAGCGTTAACAATTTTTCAACATCCGCAAAGTGCAGTCCAGATGTTGGCTCGTCTAAAATGTAGAACTCTCCCTTGGCTTGAAGCTTGCTAGCTAATTTTAATCTCTGAGATTCTCCGCCAGACAAAGTATCCAATGTTTGTCCCATTTCCATATAATCCAAGCCAACTTCATCTAGAAGATTCATTTGTGTCTTAATTTCCCTGTCGTCGAAGAAGTCTCCAATCTCACTTGCTGTCATGGTCAAGACTTCTGCTATATTTTTGCCATTATATTTATATCTCAAAACTTTTTCTTTATATCTCAGCCCGCTACAACTTTCGCACTTTATTTTAACGTCGCCCAAAAAATTCATGTCCATCTCTATAAACCCAACTCCTTTGCACAATTCACAGCCTCCATGGGAGTTATAGCTAAAGAAGCTTGGGTGCATTCTGTGTTCGTCGGCAAAATACTTCCTTATACGATCAAAGGCTCCTACATATGTTGCAATACAACCTCTTTTATTGGCCCCAACTTGACCTTGGTCAATTAAAACAACACTATCACCGTGCTGGCTCATAATTTCTTCGACCAGTGAGCTTTTTCCTGATCCCGACACACCGGTTAGGGCAACTAAAATCCCTGTTGGAATGCTTACACTAACATTTTTTAAATTATGACGGGTTGCGTTAATGATCTTTAACTCACCAGAAGCTTTTCGATAGTTAGTCTTTATCTCGATAAACTTATTTCCGCCTAAGTACTTGCCAGTTAAGGAGCTTGGGTTTGCTATCAAATCATCAATTTTGCCAGTAGCTATTATTTCGCCGCCCTTTTTACCTCCACCTAGCCCAACCTCGACTAAATAGTCAGCACTTCTTATCACTGTTTCATCATGCTCAACCACAATGACGCTATTGCCGTTATCTCGCAATCTTTTCAAATTTTCTACAACTTTGGTGACATCTCGAGGATGGAGTCCTGCCGTTGGCTCATCCAGAACATAAACCGTCTCAATAAGGTCGCAACTAAGCTGACGAGCCATTTTTACCCGCTGAGCCTCTCCTCCGGATAAAGTGTCAGCCGATCTGTTTAAGGATAAATACCCGACACCCACATTAATTAAGCCCTGAAGTTGGTCAATCAACCTGGGTTTGATAACCTCGGCATTTTTATGATCCAAACTTTTGACAAAAGCTAGACATTCTTCAAGTGGCATATTGCCAACTTCACCAATATTCTTACCATTCAATTTTACCTCTAGTGACTTGCTGTTAAGTCGTCCTCCATGACACTCTGGACAATCAACTAGTTCAAAATACTTCATATCATTTTCAGATAAACTACGGTGGGTGTTATTGTTGCGGTGGATAATGCGATGAACGACCCCTTGAAATGTCCAGCGATCAATAAACTCACCACTAACAGACTCCAGCATTTCTGGGGGAGCATAGAGGATACTGTCAAGCTCGTCAGCGTCATAGTCACATAGCTTTTTGTCCATATCAAAGTGACCTGAAGCCTTAACTATGCTCCATTGTCTGCCTCCCACATACCAGTCACTTGGGACAATCGCTCCTTCGTTAAGACTTTTACTTTTATCTATCACCTTATCTACATTGACCTCGACTGCACGTCCTAAACCTTTACATTTCTTACAAGCACCATAAGGATGGTTAAACGAATAGTAGGATGAATCCATGGATGGAAGGCCTACTCTAGAGTAAAGTAGCCTTAAATAGGTATAAGCCTCGGTTAGAGTACCTACAGTCGAGCGTGGGTTGCCTCGGACACGATCTTGGCTAATAACAATCGAGGCTGACACGCCCTTAATCTCATCTACCTCAGGACGATTACTTTTGTGAAGATATCTTCTGGCATAGGAGGGAAGGGATTCAAAGTACTGTCTTTCTCCTTCTCGAGCAATGATGTCAAAGGCGATAGTTGACTTACCCGAGCCTGAGACACCCACGAGGCAAACAACCCTATTTCTGGGGATCTCTATATCAATATTTTTGAGGTTGTTTTCACTCGCTCCTTTTATGATGATTTTGTTCATATGTTTGACAAACTTATAGGACTTGCATATAATAAGGTATAACGTTACGTTATAGTCAAGTGCATATGGATAATCTAATCACAGCGGGAGAATTAGCCAAACTAGCGTCCACCACCAAGAGGACAATCCATTTTTATGACGAAAAAGACGTACTTAAGCCTGTCAAAGTAAATAGTGCCAATTACCGTTATTATCTTGAGAGTCAAATTCTCGACTTCCAGCGCATTCTCCTTTTGTCTACTTTGGGTGTTTCCCTTGATGAAATGAAGAAATATCTAAGGAAAAATGGAGATTTGGCAAAATTGTTTGATGATAAAAAGGAACTGATAGAAAAGGAAATCAGACTGCTCGAGTTCAATCTCCAAAGCTTAACTAAGTTCCAAACCAACCTTAAGGCTAATGGAACAATGGTTAACCCGCAAATAAAAGTGATGGTACCATTTAGCATCTATTTCCTTGAAAAGGAAGGTTCTTATGCCAAAATTGGACAGTATTGTGAAGAGCTTTCTAAAATGTTCGAAAACAAGGGCACCGACTTCACCACCTTGGCAATTTTTGAAGAACAAGGCTATCGGCCTAAAAAGAGCAAGATAAAAATTGGGGCATTAGCTACTAATAAAATGAGAATTAAGAAAGAATGCGAGAATATCGTTAAATTGATGGAATTTGACCCTGGGAAAGTTTTAACTTATACACACAACGGTTCTGGGAGTTTACTTTCACTATTTTGGAAAGAACTAGAAAAATATGCAAACCTAAATAAGCTAAAGGTTCAAACTAGACTTCCAGACTTTGAAATCTATCGTAAGGTGGATTCTGATACCACTAAACAGTTTTTTGAGATATACCTCCCGATTGAATAGACTGTATCAAACTACATCATTATCATTTGAGACACCTTTTTTATAGTGTCTCATTTGTCTCATTTAGCCTTGATATGATACACTACGAAAGTTACTGGTTATGGGACTAAACGGTTCCAGACCCGTATGGCTCACATAAAAAAAAGTTTAAAATCCTGCCGGGGAAAACAATCAGGTCGCATTTGATATGAAACGAAAGGTATCTCTTTATCTCGTATGTCTTGAGGTTGCCGGCATTGTGATAGTTTCTAATCTGGCAGTGATATCAGCTCATAAAAAAGGGGCCATCCTTACTCTTCCAAGTCCCAAAGAATTGTATTCTAGTCTCCAAACCCGTATGGCGTTACCGAAGTCAAGCGGAAAAGTCTTGAGCGCCTCGATAACAGCAGACGATGCTCGCACTTTTATTGTCGAACGGTTTATCAAACGGTATAAACCTGATTCGCCATTTCTCCTCCATGCACAAGTTTTTATTGATGAAGCTGACCGCAATAAGATTGATTTTCGGATTATTCCTGCTATCGCTATGTGTGAATCAAATCTCGGGACAAGACTGCCGTCCAGCGACTCATTCAACGCGTGGGGAATAGCAGTTTATACGAACGCAAATAAAGGAAAACATTTTGAAGGATGGCCGGAAGCGATAGCGTGGGTAGCTAAATTTATCCGGGAAAAATTTTATAACCGAAATATTACCGACCTCTATGATATTGGCGCGATTTGGGCTCCTCCTTCAGTTGAAAATAACTACTCTTGGTCACGTTGCGTCCAGGGTTTTATGGATAAAATGGAGTAACAATCCATCCTATAACAATAATTCCATAAATCCTTTTTATCATAAATATATTTATTTCATAATCAGCTTCAAAATTTGAGTATTGAACACATTTTATCCTATAAACTTGACACACTATAAACTATAGGGTATACTGCCGTTTAGATCCTAAAGTGAATCTCCTCATACGAAATTTGCTTTAGGATTTTTTGATGGTTGGTTAGCGAATCAATTCTGATTGATGAGCTTACCAACCATCAATCCCGTACTTACGCTCTTCCGAGGCGAGGTCGTAGTCCTCGCGAGGAAGTAAGTAAAGCACTGGGATCGGTTGGGAAGATGTGCCAACCATCAATCCGCCAAATTTATTACTCCGTCTTTCTCTCCGATTGCCAGCCTCACTGGCTCGAACATTCTTCCACTTATCCGCCTTCACGAAGATATACCAAACGTATATCAATCGCGACGGCAGAGAGAGGAAGATATATGAAATACCTTATACAGGCGTTTCTGAGTTTTGTTCTCTATACAATGTGTATATCGCCTTCACTGGTGTATGCATCTGATGAGATAAAAGAAACATATGAAACAGCTGATCTTATCCAAGAAATTCGGGTCGAAAAAATCGATACTCGGGCAGATCAGTTAAAAAGTTATCTCACCGCAGAACATTCACCTATGGCTGATGCAGCATCATTCTTTGTTAAAGAAGCTGACCGGCTTGGACTTGACTGGAAACTTGTGGCAGCTATAGCCGGAAATGAATCGTATTTCGGAACGCATATTCCGGATAGTTCCTACAATGCATGGGGGTGGGCTGTGTATACCGGTATGAGTTATGGAGCAGCGTTCTCAAATTGGGAAGAGGGTATTACCACCGTTTCTGAAGGATTAAAAGATAATTACATTAACCGTGGTTTGAAAACAGTCGCGGATATTGGTCAAAAATATGCAGCTGATCCGGAGTGGTCATGGAAAGTAAACCACTTTATGGAAGAAATCGAGGCGTTTAATATATACGAAAGAGATGAGCGTCTGCTTGCTCTGTCTCTATAAAACAAAAAAGATAGGAAGAAACCCCGCTCTCTATGAGGGCGGGGTTTTGTTTGGAAAAATACGGTATAATCAGATAGCGCCAGAGTGGCGAAATTGGTAGACCTGCCTGCCGGCAGGCAGGCGCGTACGGATTAAAAACATATGTATTTCGTATATGTATTAAAAAGCATTAAAACTGGAAAATACTATAAAGGTCTAACAAATAATATTGAAAGACGATTTAAACAACATATTGAAAGAAAAGTTGTTTCGACTAAATACCAATTACCTTTAAAATTAATTCATGTTGAAATATGTCCAAATAGACTTGAAGCAAGAGTGCTAGAAAAATATTTAAAATCTGGGTATGGGAGGGAATTTATTCACGAAATAGATCAGTAACGCCAGAGTGGCGAAATTGGCAGACGCGTACGGCTTAGGACCGTATGGGGAAACCCTTGGAGGTTCGAGTCCTCTCTCTGGCACAAAAGAAAGAAAATATGATACGATACGTATGGATATGAAAAAAGTCCTCTTTATATTTTTCCTTGCTTTCTTTTTTCCGCTTAAAATTTTTGCCAGTTCCCAAACCGCGTACCAGGAATATCTCATCGAGTATGATGTCTACAGGACAGCATTGACTGATTTTAAAGTAGCCCGGACAGAATACCTGAAATATAAAACCCTTGCCAGTCAGCAGACCGCGTTAGAAAAAACAAAAACCATGCTTACCAGTAGGTCCCAATTGCTTCTTAATTATCTCTCTGTATTAAATGAAAAACTAAATGAAAGTACAGCTATGACTCCGTCTAACAAGTCATTGTATCAGACACTTATTACGAACGAGACTCAATTTTTGAAAAATCATATCGGACTCATGAGATCTATCGGATCATTGACTGATGCAGAAAATGTATCCCAACAACTCACATCACACTATGCGATCCTACAATCAAACACCTATCAGACTATCGTCGGATTAAAAATGGCTGAACTCAATGCACTTGATACCACATATTACGACCTTCTTACAAAAAACTATACGTTTCTTCAAACAAACCGTTCTTCCTATACGACAGAGAGACTGACTATTCTTGACCGTTGGCTCTTACAGATCCAAAATAAACGTGATCTTTTTAAGCAAAAAACAGATGAAATTATCAAAGAAAACTCTGTACTGAAAAGCTCTTCATCTACAGAAATCGTGGCCAGCTACCAACGTATAGTCAAACTTTTATCCGAAGCGAAACAATATCTCACAGAAGGCACATCATATATACAAGAATTGACAACATCGCTTCAGTATGGAGAATAATATGGAAACATCAGGATATACCCAAACCCAACCGCTTCCGATGCCGGTGACTCCACTTTCAGGAGATCACCAGATTCCGGTTGGTGTTTCTTCCAAAAAACATTCTTTTGACCCCCGGGTAGTGTTTATCCTCCTTATTCTCGTAGGTATAATTGGCGGGTATATGACCGGAGTAAAACCAGTCTCTCCCACCACTCTCCCTACTCCTTCCGACACGCCAACACCTACACCCAAAACAAAAATAGTATCCACTATAGCTACTCAAAGTGCATACAGAGAACTCACTGTCAGTGTTGCCTCGCTTTCCGCATCCTTGCGCGCTCTTCAAACGACCGAGACGACGCTGACACCTCCCACAGTCGAATTACCCCTGGGATTCCCAAATCAATAGAAATATGCTACACTCCTTTCCATGATTACAGCGCTGAAAAAATTAGACAATGGCAATACTGAGCTGACAATTACTATCCCGTGGGAGAACGTGAAAGAGATGTATAGTACCGTTGTAGAGGATATCGTTAAGGAAACTGAGCTTCCGGGTTTTCGGAAAGGAAAAGCTCCGAGGGCTGCAGTGGAAGAAACACTGGATAAACACAAAACCTACGAAGAAGTTCTCAAACGCCTGATTCCTGATATCTATCAGACATCGGTAGCTGAACATTCATTAAAGCCGATTATTTCTCCGCAAATCACCCTGACAAAAGCAAAGGAAGATGAAGATTGGGTTGTGACTGCCATTACATGCGAAAAACCAACAATTACACTTGGAGAATACCGGAAAGCGGTAACCGAATTAAAAAATGAAAAGAAAAATAAAATTTGGGTTCCGGGACAGGAACCAAAACCTGAGGAGACCATGCCGGCAGGCAAACAGGGACAGGAAGACAAAAAACCATCACTTGATGAACTTCTTGATGTTGTTTATACATCGACATCCGTTGTGCTTCCGTATATTCTTATCGAGCAGGAAGTGACCCGTATGCTTTCGAATTTCCTGGACCAAACGAAAAAACTCGGCATTACCGTTGACCAGTATCTGGCCTCAACCGATAAAACAATCGAACAGCTGAAAAAAGAATATGAGGAAGAAGCAAAACGGGTAATAACCCTTGAACTCGCACTCATGGAGATAGCAGAGAAAGAGCAGATACAAGTAGAGGATAAAGATATTCAGGATGTGATAAATACTGCCAAAACTCCCGAAGAAAAGGCAGGGATGGAAAAAGAAAAATACTACCTCGCATCTCTTTTGAGACGTCAAAAAACCATGCAATTTCTTGCTTCTCTGTAACGTATCTCTTAAGAACCATATTGCAAAATCGTATATTTCGAAGTATAACGTAAGAAATGGTATTTCTGCCCATCCTATAGTATAATATGGGCATGAATCTCTTACATCAAATGCAGACTCCAAAAAAGAAAATGCCGGTATATGGCAGTGATAATGTCCTTGAATCTCTCAGGGGCATTGGATCGTCCGTGGGAAAAGCAGTCGTGAAGGATGTTATAGCAGGAGCAGGCAATGATGTCATCCATTCAATTTTTGGCGGGTCTCCACAATCCGGAGAACTGAAACAAAATCAAACCATCGAGTTTAACAACCCTCCGGACAAAACACCTGCTCTCCAACCAAGAAAAAGAGAAACAATCCAGGCAGTGCCTCAATCTGAAACCACGGAAATCAAACAAAAAATCGAAAGCATCAGACAGGAATTGCGGGCACTTGCTCAGTCTATTAAAGGCCTTCGGCAGGAAATCACCAAGACCACGATGGATATGCCGGTCGACCCGGGTATCTATCACCTCAATTTTTTTGATAACCTGCGGCTGTATCTTCAGGCTATGAAAGAACAGGTTGATGACAGTAAAACCTGGCTTATGGCCAGCAGCAATAGAAAGGCAAAAAAAGGCTATTGGAGCATGATGAAGAAACACGGAACCTCCTTTGGCATGTCCCATGAACGGTCTCTCGCCACATCGGCAGGATAACCTACGTAAAAAAAGAGCTGTATGGAAAATGGAAATGAGTTCTGAACCATTTTCTAATTTCAAATTTCTGTTACCAATCTCCATCATCCATTAGCCATTTTTCATTTTTATAGATATAATTGATTCCATTGGCGCGTATAGCCCTGCCTGCCAAAGCTTATGCGAAGGCGGGGCGTTGCATTCACATTTTACTATAATAAGCGCGTATAGCTCAGCGGTAGAGCGTTCGATTCACATTCGAAAGGTCCATGGTTCAAATCCATGTACGCGCACATGCTTTCTCTTATTTTTCTCATCTTTCAAATTCTTTTTGCCGTATTTTTTCTCTATCTCTGTCTTGCATTCATCACCGGCGCACCATTTGTTCCGTCAACCAATCCGGTTTCAAAATCCATGGTTCAGCGTGCTGGAATTAAAAAAGGCATGAAAATATATGATCTGGGATCAGGAAACGGAAAACTACTTATGCTTGCCGCCAAATATGGCGCAACAGCTATTGGATACGAAATAAATCCATTTCTTGTCATCACATCAAATCTCCGCTCGATGTTCTCTCCATACCGAAGAAATATTCATACCTATTGGAAAAATTTTTGGAAAGCAGACATTCACGATGCGGATGTTGTTTTTGTCTATCTGCTCCCATGGAAAATGGATGTTTTGGAGAAAAAATTGGTCCATGATTGCAGAAGAGGATGTATCATCATTTCCAATAGTTTTATCTTTCCAAACCTCAATCTTATAAAAAAAGATGAGACCAACCATGTGTTCACTTTTCGGATGTAATTCCATACTTGCATCTTCTCTATAACTTAGTATACGATGATAAGTGAGATAAAAAATCTCTGCGAAGGAGGATATATGGACGGTCAAGGAAACACAAAAAATACATCCGGCACGATATTTAGCATTATAGCTGTTGTCGCTTTTATTATCCTCATCGTTGCCGTCAACGCAACGGCTATTTACTTCGGATCGCAGAAAAATAAAGCAAGTGAGCCTTTGGAAAATCCCGTAGTCACAGAAGAAGCTGTCGAGGAGACAGAGGAGACGATGCCGTTTGTAGAAGAACCGGAGACAGAAGAAGCGGTTATAGAAGAAACGGATAGTGTAGTTGAAGAAGAATCAGCACCGGTTGAATAACTGTTTTGTTGACAGTAAGAGAATATACCAGTACAATAAACATACTTTTCGATTGCATGAGACCTCACCAACCTCAGAGAAAAGCGCAAGATCACAGCGAAATGTGAGGAATAAAGATCACTAGAATATCGGATGGGACCGCCCCGAGAGGAGCTCCGATAAGAAGGTGATTTTTTTGTTGGCAATGAAAGGAACTCTCTATGTCCAAAATTCTTGATGAACAATTACAAAAAAAATCAATTGAAGAACAACAGTTGTGGGCGTTACGTCATACGGCAGAGCATGTCCTCCATACTGCCATGCAAAATTTATATCCGAAGCTAAGAAAGGCTATGGGACCGGCGACGGATGATGGGTTTTATCATGACTTTGATTTGGATGAAAAAATTACGGAAGGTGATTTTCCGAAAATTGAGGCGGAAATGAAGCGTCTTATTGACGCAAATCTTCCCATGGTACAAAAAATCGTATCCCCGGAGGAAGCAAAAGAGACATTCAAGAACAATCCCTATAAACTCGAGTGGGTAGAGGATATTGAGAAACGGGGGGAACAGGTGTCTATATATTCCATGGGAGATGTTGATGTGGACCTCTGTAGCGGCCCACATGCCCATTCTACGAGCGCGGTTAAGGCATTCAAGCTCCTTTCTGTAGCGGGAGCATATTGGCATGGGGATGAAAAGAATAAAATGCTCCAACGAATCTATGGGACAGCATTTGCCAGTCAAAAAAAATTGGATGAATGGATTACTCAACAGGAAGAAGCCAAGAAACGGGATCACAGAAAATTAGGAAAAGAACTTGATCTGTTCACATTCTCAGATCTCGTCGGTAAAGGCTTACCTTTATATACGCAAAAAGGAGCACTTATTCGACGGTTACTGAACGAATATGTTGAATCTATCCAATCAAAAGAAGAATATATGCAGGTTTGGACACCTCAGATAACACGCGCAGAGTTATTTAAAATATCTGGTCATTACGATAAATATAAAGAAAATCTTTTTCAAGTCAAATCCAACTATTCTGATGAAGAAATGTTTCTCAAACCCATGAATTGCCCGCAACACACGCAAATATATGCAAGTAAGCCGAGAAGCTACCGTGATTTGCCGATTCGTATGACAGATTTTGCCATGCTCTACAGAGATGAAAAACCGGGAGAGCTAAATGGACTTGCCCGCGTCAGATCATTCTCCCAAGACGATTGTCATATCTTCTGCCGGGAAGATCAAGTCGATGAAGAAATCGACCGAGCGCTTGCTATGACCAAAAAAATTATGAGCACTTTTGGATTCACGTATAAATATCGGTTATCGACTAGAGACCCTGAACATCCGGACAAATATATTGGTGATCCGAAAATCTGGGATAAAACAGAACAATGGGCTGAGAAAATTATGAAAAGGAACAATATCGAATATTTTGATGGTCCTGGAGAAGCAGCCTTTTACGCTCCCAAAATGGATTTGATAGCAACCGATGCTCTTGGTCGTGAATGGCAATTATCAACGCTCCAGATTGACTATTTTATGCCAGAACGGTTTGATCTGAAATACATCGATTTGGATGGTAAAGAAAAAAGACCTGTTATGCTCCATAGGGCTATCCTTGGATCTGCTGAACGCATGATGATGGTACTTTTAGAGCATTATAACGGCAATTTTCCGACGTGGCTTAACCCAGTGCAAGTACGGGTATTGCCTTTAGCTGATCGACACGTTGAGTATGCTAAAAGAATCGTTGAAACGCTGAAAAAGGAGAATATCCGCATCGAACTGGATGACCGGAACGAGACATTGGGTAATAAAATCCGAAAAGGTCAGCAGGATAAAGTATCCTACATGCTGATAGTGGGAGATAAAGAAATGGCAAATAAAACAGTCACGGAACGATCAAGAAGCGGAAAGGCTGATGGGCCTTTTAGCATCGAAACGTTTTTAGGGTATATAAAACCAGAAATCGCAAACCGGGTGAATACATAATCCACACTGCACACACCCGGTGTGTGGTGGATAACTTTTCCACACACCGGGTGTGAAAAAATAAAAAATATGGACTGGACAATTCAGTAAAATGTATCATATAATACGACTATTGAAAGAAAGGCGTTGAAACGCATTATCAATCGTGTACACACAGACTAAACTTCACTATCGCATCAATTACCAGATTACCAGTCCGACACTCCGGCTGTTGGACGAAGAAGGCAAACAAATAGGCGTTATCACCAAACTAGAAGCACTTCAAAAAGCAAAGGAACTGAATCTGGATGTTGTGGAAATAGCTCCGAAAGCAGTACCCCCTGTTGCCAAACTCATTGACTTCAAAAAATTCAAGTATCAGGAGCAGAAAAAGGAACGGGAAAGCAAAAAAAACCAGAAAAATGTGGGAGTCAAGGAAATCCGGCTCCGGCCCTTTATCGGCGAACATGATTTTGATACCCGCGTTGCCCAAACAAAAGAGTTTCTGGAAGACGGAAATCAGGTCAAAATCAATGTCTTTTTCAAAGGCAGGGAAATTACTCGGAAAGAATTTGGGTATAATGTCATCAAACGGTTCCTCACAAGCCTAGGTCCGGTTAAAATGGTTAAAGAACCTCATATGGAAGGCAAAGCTCTCATCGTCATGGTCGTACCAGAAAAGAAATAACTTCAGCCATTGCGTAAATCCCATTTTTTCAGGTATAATACAAATCTATGCCGGGTAGTGAAGTTTCGACACGCGTTCGCACTTTAGCGAAAACGGTCAGCTATCCGGATAATAAGGTAATAGTGATAAAAAGGAGGAGATTGAGATTTTGACCGCGTAAAAAAGGTCGAAACTCTACTACCCGGTATGCCCAAGATGAAAACGCGAAAAATCACATCAAAACGCTTTAAAATTACTAGCTCTGGTAAGGTCATGCACGGCGTGCAGGGAGCGCGGCATCTCAGAAGAAATAAGAGTAAACCGTGCCAACGCAGACAGGATAAAATGGTTGAGTTAAAAACACATAAACATAGCCAAAACATTAGAGCAATGTTGCAAAAATAATGATACATCTGTCATCGCGAGGAGCATTCTTATGCGACGTGGCGATCCCTATAATAGAGATTGCTTCACCATATGAATGGTTCGCAATGACAAAAGAATTATGAGAGTCAAACGCGGAGTTACCAGTCACGCAAAACATAAAAAAATATTCCAGGCCAATAAAGGCTATCGGATGACCAAACGCAGACTCATCAAAGTCGCCAAGGAAGCGTATCTCCATGCAGGGGAATACGCATTTGAAGGAAGACGCAATAAAAAGAGGGTGAACAGGAGTGCATGGATTGTCCGTATCTCAGAAGCAGTGAAACTTCAAGGGATGAATTACAGTACATTTATTAGAAACCTTAAAACTACGAAAATCGAGCTTGATAGAAAAATATTGGCAATTCTCGTATCAGAGCAGCCAGCAGTATTCCAAAAAATCGTTGACAAAGTAAAAACAGAAAAGTAAGATGGTGGAATGACCGACAAACAAAGACGCGTAATTGAAAAAAAGCGAGAGAAAAGATTCCAAGAACTAAAACAGAGGACTGAAATTAAGGAACGATATGGAGTCTTTACACAAAAAATGTTTGAGGATGTACTGGAAGAGTTACGGGGAAGAATTAAAGAAGATACAAGGGAAATGCTTGATCCATTAAATGAAAAGCTAGATTGGCTGATCGGAGCATACAAAAAATTTGATGAAGAATATACGCTTTTAAGTGATATATCATCAGAACATACAGAAAGATTGAATAGTATAGAAAAAAAATTAGGAATCTATGCAAACTAACCAAAATAAATTTAATGCATTCTTTTTTACCTCGCTACGCGGGGATTCTTTGGATGCATAAAACCAAGTAAATAGAGAAATCCAGGAACCCCGCAAGAAGCGGGGTTTTTTGATGGTTATTTTGCGAGTAAATTCCTATTTACGAGCTTAATAACCATCAATCCCGTACTTACGCTCTTCCGAGGTGAGGTCGTAGACCTCGCGAGGAAGTAAGTATAGTACTGGGATAGGTTGATGAGTTTACCCACCATCAATCCCGAAGAACCGCTCTTGCGAGTCACGTTCAACATGACTTGATACGTCAAGATTCGGTCAAACGTGTCCAGTTGCGATAGTATAACAAAAAAACATACAATATACATATGGATGAAACAAAAAATAATACAATTCCTACCGATCAACTCATCAGTCTCCTTTTATCATTGCCAGAAGAGGTCAAACTGATAGTCAGTGAGTCTGATATACCGTATGAAGAATTAAAAACAAAAATCCTTGGTAAAGACAGTGAGTTTGGTAAACTTACCCAATCCATGCGTTCGGTTCCCAAAGAAGATAAACAGCGGGTTGGCGTGGTTCTTAACCAAGTCAAGCAATCGCTCGAAGCACTGCTTTCGGAAAAATCGAAGACAACCTCCGGAATAGATAAAGAATGGATGGATGTGACAGCGCCAGGCGTACAACCTCCGGAAGGACATCTCCACATCGTCACACAGGCTATTGAAGAGATTACCAGAATTTTTAATAAAATCGGTTTCACCCGGGTGCGCCACCCGGAAGTTGACTGGGACTGGTATCCGTTTGAATCCCTCAATATGCCGCATAGTCATCCGGCAAGTGATGAATGGGAAACGTTTTATATAAAAACAGAAGGCGGAAAACGGAAAACGGAAAACGGAAAATATGACAAAATTGTTCTCACGCCTCATACCAGCAATGGTCAAGTTCGGGAAATGGAAAAGGGAGTACTGCCAATACGTATGATCAATATTGCTAAATGTTATAGACGACAGGTTGATATATCGCATACTCCTATGTTTCACCAATTCGAAGGATTGTATATTGATACAAATGTATCTATCGGACATTTGAAAGGTGTATTAGACTACTTTGCAAAAGCATTCTTCGGTGCCGACAGAACTACACGTATCCGACCCTTTCATTTCCAATTTACAGAACCCTCTTTTGAAGTAGATATTAGCTGCGGCATCTGCGGTGGAACAGGAATTTTAAAAAACAAAGAAAAATGCAGACTGTGCAAAGAGGGATGGCTTGAGCTAGGTGGGGCCGGTATGGTACATCCGGTTGTTCTAAAAAATGGTAATGTTGATACTGATCTTTACAATGGATTTGCCTTTGGTTGGGGAGTGGAACGGACATTTATGATGAAATCTAATACAGGACTTGACGATATACGGTATTTATACAGTAATGATGTGAGATTTTTGGAACAATTTTAAAAATCAACGAATTACGAATCTATACGAATAAACGAATTTTCGTATATTGTCATTCTGAGGCATAAAGCCGAAGAATCTCATTGAGATCCTTCACCCAGCCATAACGGGCGGGGTTCAGGATGACACCACTTATTCGTATATTCGCAAGTTAATTCGTTATTCGTTGATGACATATATGAATATTCTCATCCCTGATAGTTGGCTCCGCGACTATCTCAAAACCGACGCGACACCGAAACAGTTGAAGGACTGCTTGTCGCTTTGCGGTCCATCCATCGAACGGATTAACGCTGTTGACGGGGAAATCGTCTATGATATTGAAGTAACGACGAACCGCGTGGATATGATGTCTGTCACTGGCATTGCCCGGGAAGCAAGCGTGATTCTTCCCCAATTTGATATTCCGGCTGCATATATTCCATTAAAGACTCCAAAACCACCCGAAGGGAAGAAAAAACTGGATATTATCATTAAAAACAATCCGGCCTTGTGTCACAGGATTTTGGCAGTTAAGCTATCTAATATCAAACTTGGTCCATCTCCCGCATGGCTTCAAAGACGTTTGACGCTCGTTGGACAGCGGCCGCTCAATAATGCAATAGATATTACCAACTACGTTATGTGGGAAGTAGGGCATCCGGTACACGCCTTTGACTATGACCGGCTCACAGAGAAAAAAATTATTGTCCGTGAGGCAAAAAAAGGTGAAACCTTTATCACGCTGGACGGAAAAAAGCACACACTAAACGGCGGAGAAATTATTTTTGAGGATGGAACTGGAACTATTATTGATCTTCCCGGTATCATGGGAACAGAAAATACAGTAGTAACAGATTCGACTAAAAATATTCTTCTTTTTATCGAATCCTCAGATCCGCAGAAAATCCGGAAAGCATCTATGGGGCTTTCAATCCGCACCCAAGCAGCAGTACTCAATGAAAAAGCACCGGACCCGGAGCTGGCCCGTACAGGAATCCTCCGGGCTCTTGCTCTCTACCAGGATATTGCAAGCGCTCATGTGGATAGTGAACTCGTTGATCTCTATCAAAAAGAGGATGAGCCAAAACCAATTATCCTTTCTAAAAAGAAATTGTCTGCCTATATAGGAGAAGAATTGCCGGAAAAAAGAGTATTATCAATTCTTACCAACCTTGGTTGCACATGCAGTACAAATAAAAAAACAAACTCGTATATGGTGACACCTCCAACATGGAGACGTAACGATATGAGGATTGAAGAAGATTGTATTGAAGAAGTGGCGCGTATTTACGGATACCACAATATGAAAACAAAACTCCCGGACACAGAACCTCCGATGGTATTTGAAAACCCGATGCTCGGATTTGAAAATAAAATTAAACAGATGTTGAAAGGTTGGGGATATACGGAAACCATGACCTATTCCATGATTTCAGAAGAACAAATGGATGTATGTAACCTTCCTAAAGACAAAGCGTTCAAAATCACCAATCCACTTTCAAGTGAATGGATCTATATGCGTCCGTCATTAATTCCCAGCATGCTTACGTGTGTGAAAGAAAACATCTCCCGAAAAAGCGATCTTTCTCTCTTTGAACTTTCTATGGAGTATCGTTTCCAAAAAAATGATCTTCCCAAAGAGAGTCCGATGCTTGCAGTCGTTAAAACCGGCAATGAATTTTATACGCTCAAAGGGATTGCTGAAGAAGTTTTTTCCTCATGTGGTATTCCATTCCCAAAAGATGAAGGTGTTATCCCACCGTGGTTTGATATTGACCGGTCGCTGTCACTAGGGAAATTTGGAACGGTTGGTTGTATTGAAGACAATCTTCTTCAAACATGTGGTCTAACCAAACCCGTAACAGTACTTCTTCTTGATGTTGAACTACTCCTCCAATCAAGGAAAATAACAGGAAAGTATGTTCCTATCCCCAAATATCCGCCGAGCTTTGAAGATATCGCTCTGACCCTCCCGGAAAAAACACTCGTTGGTCCGATGATAGAGGATATCAGGGCCAGTCATCCGCTCATCACTAATGTAACGCTCCTTGATCGGTATAAAAACATACGGACGTTCCATATCATCTACCAAAGTGTAAAAAAGAATTTAACAGCAGAAGATATCAAGCCAATCCGCGAAAAAATCCTCTCCATGCTTGCTTCCAAATATCAGGCAACACTGAAAACTGCTTAACATATATCCTCTACAGTGTCATTCTGGCTTGTCCAGAATCAGTTTGTCATGAGTTTTTTTAAACAAGATTCTGGATGCGTCCGGCAGAGCCATACTTACCAGAATGACAGAATTGAATATCTCCATTCCCGGTATCATTATACAATATACGGTCTAAGATACCGGGAATAAAAACCTACGGGATTGGAGTTGGAGTGATGATGGTAATTGGAGTTGGAGTTGGTGTTGGTGTACCGTAAGGTCGATTAATACCAACTGCAATTTCCCGTTCTGCAGCATTTCCTTGAGTATCTACTGCACGGATTTTGATCGTATGGTTTCCATCACCCGAAACAGTAAAAGTATCGGAAAACGATTTGTCGCCTGTTTCCTTTTTCTTATTTCCGTCTATGAATACTTCCATTTTTGAAAAATCATTGAGTGAGGTGACGACAGCAGACACGGTAAAACTTTTACTGTTTATCTGTTCACGATCGGAAGGGGATTTAAAAGTTATGGTAATTTTTTCATCACCCTGATATGTATCACGAGGCGGTTTCAGTTTGCTGTTAGATTGACCATTTACCCAATCATTGATACCATCTTGCCATCGGTTTTTCCCGTCTGAGGAAACCGGATCCTGTTCGGAAAAAACAATAAAGTCTCTCGCATCATATTGACCGTTGGCAATTTCTACGCTGTTTGCCAATTTTCCACTGTCATGCTTGGAAATTTTCAACGCCTGATAAATAGATGATTTCGCGTTTGGTTCCGTACCTCGTATAAAAAATTCCTTCCGTTTTCCCATCCCGTCAACTGGTGTCCCACCCCCGTAACTGTCGATTTCCATTTCAATAACATTATCCGGCTTAGTAAACGGCTCATCTTTTTTATTTTTTAGAACTTCCTTGATAATCCGGTTCCAGATAGGAGCTGCTCCCGTGACGCCGGATGCAAGTGACGGATTCATTGGAGAGTTATCATTATTCCCGACCCACGCACCAACAACAACAGACGGCGTATACCCGATCGTCCAGTTATCCCGTTTGTCGTCCGTCGTTCCGGTTTTTGCTGCCACAGTTTTATCAGCTATATAGAGGTATGATCGTTCGCCAAAGACTTCTTTCCGGGCGCTATTATCCGAAAGAATATTGGAAATAATGAATGCCACGTCTTCGGAGAGCACCCGTTTTGCGGACGTCGGAACTTGTTCAAATAACACTTTCCCCTTTGCATCTTCAACTTTGAGAAGTGCTTTTGGCTCCTGACGAAGTCCGCCGGTCCCAAACACACCAAATGCACTTGTGATATCCAGAAGCGTCACTTCACCACCTCCCAACGTCAATGATAAGCCAATCCGTTTAATGTTTTCATCATTTGGCTCAAGCGACATGATGCCCATGTCATAGGCCAGTCGAAGAATATCCCTGACACCTACCAATGCGCTTACTTTGACCGCAATCGTATTGATGGAATTGGCTAGTGCATACCGAAGTTGCAGAGGGCCGCGGTATTTGAGGTCATAGTTTTTGGGATTATATTCCGGTTTTTTCGGGTCACCGGAGGGATATTTCGTATCCACATCCATAAGGAGTGTGGCTGCCGTGTAACCTTTCTTGAGTGCTGCTGCGTAGGAAATAGGCTTAATGGTTGAGCCAGGTTGACGCAATCCCTGCGTGACAACATTAAATTTCAATCCTCCTGCGTCCGTTGCTGCATAATCTTTGGAGCCGACCATTGCAAGTATTTCTCCGGTTTTTGGATCAATAACAACCGCTGCACCATTACTGGCTTGGAGTTTCTTAATTTTATTCACTTCTTCCTTCACAATCGTTTCTGCCTTTTCCTGTAAAGCAAGATCAAGCGTTGTTGTGACCTTGAGACCTCCGGAGTCAACTGTTTTCTCTCCGAATTTTTTTACTAATAGATCTTTGACATATGTGACAAAGTGCGGGGCTTTCAAACCAACATCGCCTTTGGTGAACTGCAGTTTTTCCACATTCAGTTTCTCCTGAGCTTCTTCCGCTGTCGTGATATACCCATCTTCGCGCATTCTCCGCAACACATGCTGGGCTCTTAGAATGTATGCTTTTTCGTCATTTACAAACGGAGAATAATAAGAAGGGGATTGCGGAAGGCCGGAAAGGACGATACATTCGGTCCTTGTCAGATCTTTGGTGTGTTTATTGAAATAGAGTTTCGCTGCTGCCTCAAGCCCGACTGCCGTACCACCATACGGAGCTTCATTGAGATACATTTGGAGAATCTCATCCTTACTGTATTTCCGCTCGATCTGGATTGCCAGTACCGCTTCTTTCATTTTTCGGGGAAGTGTCCGTTCCTGGGAAAGAAGCGCGTTCTTCACTAGCTGCTGGGTGAGCGTCGATCCTCCCTGAAAATTACGGAATATAAATATTTGAATAACTGCACGGAATATTCCTTGGGTCGAAAGTCCCTGATGTTTATAAAAATCCTTGTCTTCCACAGCCACGGTTGCATTCCTGCAGTCCTTGGGTATTTGATCAAATGTTACTGGAATTCTGTTTTGGTCTTCAAAAATATCGTAAATCGTTTCGCCGGTGCGATCTAAAATAACGGTTGAAAGCCCTTCAACGCGCCGGACTTTGTCTGGTCTTGGCAGGTCTTTAGCATACCAGGCAAAAAGGATACCGACACACAAGATACCGGCAAGTGTCAGAAAAAAAAGAGCAGTGATAATGATCCGCAGCTGATGAAGGCGTTTTTCTTTTCGCCAAAAATTTCCCCTGAATGTCCGGTCCCAATAATATTCCTGCATACCCATATTGTACGCATAAAATGCTTTCTTGACAAACTGTCTCATAGTTTGATATAGTCTTTCATATATCTGAATAGGAAAAGCGTTGACGGAGATGAAGTAGAAAAGAAAAAGTGACAAAAAGAGAGCAAGCGGTTGGTGCAAGACTTGCCGAATTTTTCTTTTTCGAAATACCCTCCACCAGCTGAAAGACCCAAAAAAAGTAAGTCAATCCGGAAGCTTCCGTAATAAAGCTAGAGTATCACTGCAAAGCAAGTACTCGAAGAATGAGGTACAATATCCTCGCTTTGAAATCCCGCAGTGGCGGGATTTTTTGTGGTTATTGTATAAAACAAGGTGGTATCGTCCCAGCCAAATAGCTGGAGCCCTTGTGAGTTTCCAATATATTATTGGAGATTTACAAGGGCTTTTTTGATGCGTTAGGTAGCGAGTCAATTCTTATTGACAGGCTTATTAACCATCAATCACGTACTCGCTCTCTTGCAAGACATGGATACAAACCATGCGAGCAAGTAAGTGTAGTACTGGGATGTGACAATGTTTGGCTGAGGTGGCGGAGTGGTCAATCGCCCCTGACTGTAAATCAGGTGCCCGAAAAGGGCTACGGAGGTTCGAATCCTCCCCTCAGCACCTATGAATACAAAAATTTTATCACAACTTATGATGCAAGAACCTCTTCTTTTAGAGGATCGTTCTGGTGCTTTCATAAATATGAATGCTCTTGAATCTGCACATAATCCGTCACTTTTCTTTGGTGTTGGATTATGTTCGAGTACACAGCCTGCAATTGCAATACCATTTGATATACTCTCTTTCTTCTTCATGGCAGAAAAACTTCGAAGAATTCTGAATTTAGACACCATTTTTATCCTTTTGGCAGATACTCATGCATTAAGCAATTCCTTCATGACCAGAGAGATGGTTACTATACAAACCAAACATATGCAAACTACATTTACCGCAATTATCCGAAATCTCCATTTAACGCATTTTAAGATTTTATCCAGTTCTCAATTCCATGAAGAAGCAACGTTTCAAAAAATTGTATTCTCTATCCCACACATGGAAAACGAATACGTTCGACAGGAAATTGCGGATATGCGATGGTTTTTTAAGTGTAAAAACGTTCGGATAAAACTTGGATGGGCTATAGATATCCGGGAAACGAGTCATGGTCATGATGAACGATTTTTTGACAGACATATTGCATCAAAAACATCCATACCGCTCACCTTTATTCATATGAAAGCAGGACGTACGTTTGATCCTAAACGTCCAAAAGCTTCTCCATACATAGCAGTTAAAGGAGAATCACGACTAATGCTTAAAGATAATGAAAATGTAATACAAAAGTTTCAGCAAGCAAAAGAAACAAGCTCAATGGATGTTATTAACGGGGTACGATCCCATGCAGGACTCATAATTCGTTTATTTGAGGAATTGTTTATTCGCATTCCTTTACCAACACTCGAGGAAAAAATTCAATTTGTCATTAATCTGACTACGAAAATATAACAGTCTATGATATAGTGAAAGGAACCATATGGACAAAATTGATGAACTCTTGACAAGAGGTGTTGAAAATATTTATCCGTCGAAAGACGCGTTGGAAAGCGTGCTCCGAAGCGGAAAAAAATTGACGCTTTACCAGGGGTTTGATCCGACGGGCATCCAATTTCACATCGGACATGCAGTAGGTCTCCGGAAACTTCGCCAGTGGCAGGAGTTGGGACATCATGTCATATTCCTTATTGGCGACGGCACAGGACAAGCAGGAGATCCGTCAGGAAAAACACGTGCACGTGATAAATTTTTGAATCTTAAAGAACTGAAAGAGAATGCAAAAAGTTATGTTATGCAGGCTTCCAGAATTGTCCGTTTTGATGGTCCGAATCCTGCAGAAATCCGGTACAACAGCGATTGGTTGAATAAACTTACCCTTGTTGATATTTTGGATATTGCAGGACGAGTTAGCTTTCAGCAGATGGTCGAACGCGATCTTTACCAAGCGCGCATAAAAGCAGGTGAATCATTATCCCTTCGCGAGTTTTTCTATCCGCTTCTCCAGGGATATGATTCCGTAGCTATGAATGTTGATTTGGAATTAGGGGGATCTGACCAAGTATTTAACATGCTTATGGGCAGACAACTGCTGAAGTCATTTAAAAACAAAGAAAAATTTGTCATGACCGTACCGCTTCTTACTGACAGCAGGGGGGTGAAAATTGGAAAAACCGAAGGGAACGTTATCGGTATTACTGATCCACCCAATGATTTCTTTGGGAAAATTATGTCCTTGGGGGATGATGCGATCATTCCTTGCTTTACGTTATTAACAAATACTCCGATAGACACCATCAAGGACATGGAGGAACGGATGAAAAAAGGCGAGAATCCGATGGTATTTAAAAAACAACTAGCGTTTGAATTAACGATTCAGTTTAACGATGACGCGTCGGCTCAAACAGCACAAAAAGAATTCGAAACGAGATTTCAAAAAAAAGAATTAACCATTTCCGATTTGCCAACCAAATTGCTCACTGCATTTCCCATTGGTTCAACACTACTGGGAATATTAGTCTTATCTGGCATTGCGGAAAGCAATTCCGCTGCTCGGCGTCTGGTAGAACAACACGCGGTCAAGATAAATGACACGCTTATTGCGTCAACAAAGGACATAATACAACTGAAAAAAGATGATATACTGCAAGCAGGAAAAAAAGCAGTCAAAATTATTTAACCTGGATTCCCGCCTGCGCGGGAATGACAGAGGAGGATTTATGAATTTCTTTCGCAAACATGAAAAATTTTGGAAAGTGATTGTCGTTATCGCGTCACTTGCTCTTATTGCGACGTCATTTGTCCCGCTTCTCACGATCCGTTAAATTTCCGAAAGGTCTGACCTTACCGAATTTCTCTTTTTATCTAAATGTATTCTCTTGGGTTTTATTGTTGGTATAATAAATCTCAGTAAGGTCAGACCTTATAAGGATATCTATGAATCTTACCCTTGAGACCTCTATCCAATACGTTCCCCGCGTAGGCCCCGCGATGGCTAAACGGCTGTATAAACTTGGCATCCGTACCGTCCGCAACCTCCTTTTCTATCCGCCGTTCCGTTACAACGATTTTTCCCACACAGTACCCATCAACCGTATTGTCGCGGGTTCCACAGTCACGGTAAGCGGTGAAGTGCAATCAATTAAAAATATTTTTACAAAAACAGGAAAAAAAATCCAGGAAGCAGTGATCGGGGACACCACCGGACTTCTTACGGTTGTTTGGTTTAACCAAATCTACCTTCCAAAAGTCATTCATCAACAAGATCGTATATCACTATCCGGTACGATCGGATTTTTTGGACACAAACTGGTCATGGAATCACCGGATTATGAACTACTAAAAGAAGATGAAGGGGAAACCCTTCACACTGGGAGATTCGTTCCCGTGTATTCAGAGACTAGCGGCGTTTCCTCAAAATGGCTCCGGGGAAGAATAGCCTATCTCCTTACACTTACGCATACATTTCTTTCCGAACCCTTGCCACGAACCATTCTTGAAAAGAATCAGCTTATGAGTTTATCAGAAGCGCTTCACACCATCCATTTTCCATCAAACCTTACTGAGGCAGAGCAAGCGCGGAAGCGTCTGGCATTTGATGAACTCTTGTTCCTCCAACTTGCATCACGCATAAAAAAACGGCAATGGGAACAAGACAATCAGTCACCAAACATGACCATACAGGAAAAAGATATTCAAGAATTTATTCAACAACTGCCGTTTATCCTGACTGATGGCCAACAGAAAGCAATCCGCCATATTTGTGGAGATCTGGTGCGCTCAGTCCCGATGAACAGGCTTCTTGAGGGAGATGTGGGAAGCGGAAAAACAGTGGTAGCAGCTCTTGCGATGTATCTGGTATACAAAAACGGCTATACATCTGTCATGATGGCGCCAACACAAATATTAGCTGAACAACACTATATGACTATCCAGAAACTCATGGAGCCTTTTGGGATACCAGTAAAATTAGTTATTGGAGGTCATAAACAGAAGACAGAAGGCAGAAGACAGAAGACAGAAGACAGAAGGCAGAAGACAGAAAATACGAATCCGTCATCCGTCATCCGTCATCCGTCATCTATTTTTATTGGTACCCATGCGCTTCTCCAAGAAAGCGTGACCATGCAAAACGTCGGTCTTGTTATCGTCGATGAACAGCAGCGGTTCGGCGTTGCACAACGGGCAGTTATTAAGAAAAAAGGATCCTTAACTCTTACGCCGCACTTTCTCACTATGACCGCGACCCCTATCCCCCGTACACTTGCCCTCACGCTCTATGGCAATCTTGACCTTTCAATACTCAATGAACTTCCCAAAGGAAGAACACCGATCCGGACATGGGTCGTACCAAAAGAAAAACGGATGAACGCCTATGAGTGGATCAAAAAACAACTCCAACAAACAGACTGTAGAGCGTTTCTTGTCTGTCCGTTTATTGAAGAGTCAGAATCTATGAAAACAATAAAAGCAGTGAAAAAGGAATTTGACTATCTCTCTAAAGACATATTTCCGGATATTCCGCTCGGACTTCTTCACGGAAAACTGAAACCGAAAGAAAAAAATGAGACACTGGATAATTTTCGGCAGGGAAAGACAAAAATTCTTGTCACCACACCGGTCGTTGAAGTAGGGATCGATATTAAAGAAGCATCGATTATGGTTATTGAAGGAGCAGACCGATTCGGATTATCACAACTCCACCAACTGAGAGGTCGGGTTGGACGGGGAAATTTAACCTCTTACTGCCTTCTTTTTACGGAAAGCTCTGATGAAAAAACCATTGAACGTCTTAAAATCCTAGAGAAAGTGAAAAACGGTCCTGAGCTAGCGGAATACGATCTCAAACTCCGCGGAGAAGGAGACATCATGGGGATGAGACAACATGGCCTACCACCGCTAACCCTTGCCTCACTCAAAGATGTTGAGATGGTTGAACAATCTCAGAGAGCAGCTGCAGACCTCCTATCCAGTGATCCAACGCTCACCAATTTCCCTCTCTTGAGAGAACAGGTTGAAAAAGATATAATAGGAGATGGAATACAAGATTAGTTAAAATCTTAAATCTCAATGTCCAAATCACAACGAAGATCATTGTTGGTCATTGAGTTTTGTGATTTGTGATTTTATATGACACCCTTACCAAAACGCAGACATTCTACAAGACGGGGCGGCAAACGGAAAGCAGCGATTAAGCTGAAGCTTCTTGGACTCACCCAATGTCCAAACTGTAAGTCTATGATTATGCCTCATACAATCTGCACAAACTGCGGATACTATAATGGAAAACCTGTTATTGTAAAAAGAGAGAAAAAACAAAAAAGTAAATAGAGATACTATTATTGTGTCATTGCGAGCTATATTCAATACAGCGAAGCAATCCCTATGATAAACCTGCCTGCCGGCAGGCAGGGATCGTTTCGTCGCATAAGAATGCTCCTCGCGATGACATAAACAAAACGTGAAGACTTCCTCAGACCCCAGACACCTCAAGCGCATCAACCAAATGGAACTGCTCTTTGCGTATGAATTTCAGAATATTGACGTTGATCCTGATATTCAGCCCATTATTGATCACATGGAAGAACTTGATTCTGTAATCAGAAAAATTGCACCGGAATGGCCGATTGATAAAATTGCTAAAATTGATCTGGCTATCCTACGGCTCGCCATATATGAATTAACCGTTGAAAAAGATGCCCCTACGAAAGTCATCATAGACGAAGCAGTCGAGCTGTCAAAAAGCTATGGGAGCGAAGGAAGCGCCAAATTTATAAATGGAGCACTGGGAGCACTTATAAAATAAATCTCAAATCACAATGTCCCTGCCTGCCGGCAGGCAGGCAAATCACAACATTGAACACATTGCTGGACATTGAGTTTTGTGATTTGAGATTTTAGCAGTATGGATTTTCAAACACTGCAAAAGACAACCGGTATCATCTTTAAAAACCAGAGCCTGTTAAAACAGGCATTCTACCATCGTTCATATTTAAACGAGGCAAAACATATTAAAGAATCCAATGAACGGTTAGAGTTTTTAGGGGATGCAATTCTTTCGTATCTTTCATCCCGATTCCTTTATCAAACATATCCACAATACCCAGAAGGTACGCTCACCAATATCAGGTCTAGTATCGTAAAAACGCAAAGCCTCGGCGTTACTGCAAGAAACTTGGGATTTGGAGAACTCCTTTTTTTAAGTAAAGGCGAAGAAGAGAGTGGAGGGAGAAAAAATATATCGTTACTGGCCGACTCATTCGAAGCATTTTTAGGAGCACTTGTTTTAGATCAGGGATTGGAACCAGCACAAAAATTTCTTACAGCATATTTGTTCCCGTCCATTGAAATTATAGAAAAAAACAAATTGTACATTGATTTTAAAAGCTATCTCCAGGAAATCACCCAAGAAACCCATAAGATTTCTCCAACGTATGAAGTGGTAAAAACTGAAGGACCGGATCATGACCGTACCTTTTGGATTGAGGTTCGGATACAAACCACTCATTTGGGATCCGGAGTCGGTAAATCAAAACAGGAGGCTGAACAAGCAGCAGCGAAAAACAGCCTTGAGAAGATGGGGAAAATATGATACGATATATGCCAGGTAGTGAAGTTTCGACATGCTTTCTCTTTGCCCGTCGATAATTCGTACCTTAGATATTAATCTTGAGAGTATTTAATTGAAGGATATTGAGATTTCGAAAGCATAAAAGGCAAAGGTCGAAACTCTACTACCTGGTATGGTAAAAATCAGACTCACACAAACAGGCAAAAAAAACGCCAAGCAATATCGCATTATCGCAATTGAAGATTCCAAACGAAGAGATGGATCAGCTGTTGAAATTCTCGGATTTTACAATCCTTTAGTAAAACCTGCTCAAATAACACTCAAAAAGGATCGTATTGAGTATTGGATTTCAGTTGGCGCCGTTGTTTCAGACAGTGTGAAAAAGTTGATAGAGAAAAAATAATTTTTATTTTAATAGCTTTGTCATTCTGAGACGAAGTCGAAGAATCCCAAATAGATCCTTCGCTAACGCTCAGGATGACATCTTATACTCTTACTGTTTCATTTATGAAAGATACCCTTATTTTTATCCTCCAACAAATCGTTGACCGGCCGGAAGATATTTCTATCGAAGAAGCAGTGGAAGGGGACCGGACAATCCTTATCGTCCATGCACATGCCGATGATATGGGGAAAATTATTGGAAAAAAAGGCCGGATCATCATGGCATTACGGGATCTTATTAAAATCATCGCGACCAAACAGAAAGTATTTGCTGATGTGGAGATAGCGGAAACACAATCTACTAATGATAAATCTACTAATCTACCAATAAACGAATAAATTCATTGACTATTTGCAGATTAGTAGATTTGCAGATTATGCATATTACCCTTCTCACCCTTTTCCCCGATATGTTCACCAGTCCATTCGCGTCATCCATCATTGCTAGAGCACAAAAAAACAATCTTGTAACCATAAAAACAGTTAATATCCGTGATTTTGCAGAAGGATCGTATAAAACCGTTGATGACCATCCATACGGCGGAGGAGTCGGCATGGTCATGAAAGTAGATGTCGCAGATCGGGCAATTCACTTTGCAAAAAATCTGTATCCTGACACACGCCCATACGTCATTCTTCTTGATCCAAGAGGGACACCATACAAGCAGCAAAAAACGAAAGATCTTTCTACCAAAGGTCATCTGATTTTTTTCTGCGCTCATTATGAGGGAATCGATGAACGCATCCGGACGCTTGTTGATGAACAGATATCAATAGGGGATTATATTCTTACAGGTGGCGAGATTCCTGCAATGGTACTCGTTGATTCCATCGTCCGCCTCATCCCAGGAGTATTGGGAAAACCGGAAAGCCCGATCGATGAATCATTTTCAGATCCCAATATGCTTGAGTATCCACAGTATACCAACCCGCAATACTACAAAAATATGGGTATCCCCCCAGTCTTACTTTCAGGAAATCATAAAGAAATAGAGGAATGGAGAAAACTCGAAGCAAAAATAATAACTCAATCCCATCGTCCAGATCTCGCTTGACAGAAAACAGCCAACATTATACATTAGTTTTAATGATTACTGATGTAGATATTAAGAAACTTTCCAAAGTCTTTGCAACCAAGGACGACTTGAAGGCCATGGAAGCTAGACAAGATGCGAAATTTGCTACCAAGGATGATCTGAAAGCCATGGAGGCACGCCAAAATGCGAAATTTGCCACAAAAATCGATATCAAAGGAGTGAGAGAAGAACTCAATGGAGTGAAAATCGATATCAAAGGAGTGAGAGAAGAACTCAATGGAGTGAAAATCGATATCAAAGGAGTGAGAGAAGAATTGAAAAAGTATGCGACGAGAGAGGACTTGCTGCGTATGCAAGGTGACCTTCTAGGAGAAATGTCAAAAATGAGACGGGGTATTCTCGAGGATCTGGAAGTATTTTTCCACGATCAAATTATGCCTCAGTTTGAAAATTATGAACGGAGAATGACACGGACGGAGAAATGCCTCAAACTTCCTCCTTTTGCAGATTAATGAGTTCGCGTGTTATAAGATACCAAAGATAAGGAATCATCTGTAAACAGAGTTTCAGATCATACGTAAATGATTTCTTTTTCATATAGTCAAAATCACTTTTCATCCACCCTCTGAATGGTTTGCTATGGTATCCATATAAAATCCATGGAGAGATGATACCTGGTTTTATTTGATGCCTCCGCTTTTGCCAAACGGTTAACTTTTTGGCTTCATAGACAGGAAGGGGACGGGGACCGATGAGTGCCATATCGCCAATGAGAACATTCCATATCTGTGTGAGTTCATCCAATCCGGTGTGACTTAAAAATCTCCCAACACGCGTAAACCGAGGGTCGCTATGAATTTTAAATACTGGACCGTCTGCCTCATTTTTTTTCTGTAATTTTTTTTGTCGTTTTTCTGCGTCAACGACCATCGTACGGAATTTATACATAACAAATGACTTGCCGTTTTTCCCGATCCTTGTCTGTCTAAACAATATTGGAAATCCAGATCCGATAACCACGATGAAGGATATAATTATTTGAAGTGGTAGACTGATAAGGAAAAGTAAAATAATAAGTAGTTTATAAAAAAAAATAATCATATATGGTTTATAGCGTCATTCTGGCGAGTTGAAAACGAGTCCAGAATCCCCCATATCATTTAATGACTCTGGATTAGTCTGCCGGCAGGCAGGCTAGAGTGACGATATATGAGATTGTTTCTCGTAATATTGTATAATGCATTTTATTATGCAATCTGAACTCAAACATTTCTGGGAACTTCTCTGGGCTATGACAGAAAAAGAGCTTCGCGCACGCTACAAATATACCATATTCGGTTTTTTCTGGCTTGTGGCAAATCCAATCCTCCAGATGATCGTAATCTATTTTGTGTTTTCATTTTTTATGAAAGAACCGATTCAGAATTATCAATATTATTTATTTGTAGGACTTCTCGTATGGAATTTTTTTTCATTATCACTGACTAAAGGGACACCATGCATTGTCTATGAACGGTCTCTGATCAAGAAAGCACGGTTTCCGCGTGCTGTCATCCCTGTCTCGATCATCCTCTCCAACGTTGTCCATTTCCTACTCGCATTGATACTTTTTATCATACCCGTTCTTTTCTTAGGAACCATCGTTCCCTCCCATATCCCGTCGATTTTTTTCGGATTAGTGCTTCTTCTAACGTTTACATCCGGATTGACACTTCTCACATCAGCACTCAACGTCCGTTTCAGGGATGTCAGTTTCTTCGTACAGGCACTGCTTATTATTTGGTTCTACGCAACACCCATCGTCTATTCTATAACGGTCATTCCCTATAAATTTATGTGGCTCTGGAGACTCAACCCCATGACATCAGTCGTACAGCTCATGCAATACGGTTTTCTCAACGCTCCGCCACCGGGGATTGGTATGCTTTCAGCAAACATTCTCACGACGATACTCATCTTTTCTCTTGGAATTATGATCTTTCGCTCTGAATCCAAAAACTTTGATGATTGGTTATAAAACAGACTATGGATAATTCTATTGCAATTAAACTGATGAATATTTCGAAAGTATATACAATACACCATGAAAAGCCAACGCTTGTCGAAAAATTTATCAAAGGGAAAGAGGAGCACTTTACTGCGTTGCATAATATAAATCTTACTATTAAAGAAGGGGAAAGAGTTGGCATCATCGGTCCGAATGGATCTGGAAAAACTACGTTATTAAAAATAATTGCGAGTATCACAACACCTACGTCTGGGAAGATGATAACTAATGGCAAAGTGGTTTCGTTGATTGATTTGGAGGCGGGTTTCCATCCTGATTTGTCAGGATATCAGAATATTTTTATTAATGGAATGCTATTGGGAATGTCAAAATGGGAAATATATAAAAAAATTAAATATATAATCCAATTTGCTGATATTGGACAATTTATTGATACGCCACTTTTTACATATTCTGAAGGAATGAAGTTGCGTCTTGGATTTTCTATTGCGGTACATTCTGATCCCGATATCGTCATATTAGATGAAAATCTCTCTACGGGAGATTTGGATTTTCAGTATAAATCCATGGATAGGATAAAAAAACTCATAAAAGAAAAAAACGTAACAGTTGTTTACGTTTCGCAAAACATATACTTTTTAAGAATGCTATGTAAAAAAATTATATGGTTACATAATAGAAAAATTTTTAAAGTAGGGGATACTTCGTTATTATCAAAATATGCTCAATGTTTCAATTGAAATAGTCAAATTATTCTTTTTTCTTTAAAACAAATGCCTGTGAAAGAACGGGGTACTGCTCCGCAATATAATAGGAATATAGTTTTCCCAATATATGCTTATGGTTAAACTCATCAAATCCATATAATTCTTGCCTCTTTCCTCTATAAAGTTCCAAGCCACTGTCATAAATAATTTTCTTTATAGAAATATTTCTTCCATATTTATTCTTTTTTCTATTCGAAAAGGGATATAAATCTAAAAACAAATCTACCGTACATATCATGCGTCCATGAGGTTTTAATAATTGAGCAGATCGTTTCATAATTGTATTGATTTCTCTATCACCCAAATGTTCTAGAACAGATAAACAGAACACCCTATCGATAGTTTTATCCGGTAATGAAATTGAGTCTATAGTTCCTTTATGAAGACGAACATCTGTATGATACATACGGTTCATTAAAGTAAATAGTTTAAATGAATAGTTATAGTTATGCTTTTTTTCCATTGGGTCGATATTCATAACTTTTGCTCCAGTAGTCGAAAGCACAAATTGAAAACCACTTAATCCACCGCCAATTTCTAGAATTTTCATAGAAGAAGAAATCGGTGTTGCAAAATATGCCCACGGATATTCATATATCCGTGTTGAACTATTGTTGGTCTGTACTGAAAACAATCCAAGCCGCTTGAGTAGAAAATGAGGATACCAAAGCATTTGATACCTCTGAAGATAATATAATAAACATCCTTTGAAAAACTTTTTGTAATACAGATATCCAAATGGAGCACCCCAATATTTATTCCATCGTTGATATTTTTCGCTGCATACTTGAGGAAAAATCATAACTGTTTTTTCACTATATATCACCTAAAGATATATAATATTTGAAAAGTTCTATATAATTAACTCCCAATCAGTTCAAATCATACTATGAAATGGAAAGATTTTTCAATTGTCATTGTTACAAAAAATCGTTATTCTCAATTACTTGAATCGGTAATATCGATCTGTGATAACCTTTTAAAACCATTGACAATCATCATCGTTGACGGATCCATAAACGTGAATACGACAATCATACGTCGAATAATGAATATATGTAGGAAGCGAGGTATAAATCTACAACATATAAAAGATTATTCCAACTTAGCACAGTGTAGAAATATTGGATTTTCAAACGTACACACCAAGTATTTTAGTTTTATTGATGACGATCAATATACTCCAAAAAAATGGACATCGCATGTAAAAAATATTTTCCGTGATAACTCAAAGATTGATGTTTTAATCGGTCCACTTCTTTCAAAACATCTTCATAATTACTGGAATATAATTTGGCTCGATATAAATAGAGATCAATTACAAATAGAAGGACGGGTTAATTTTACGCCCGGAGCAAATACATGTTTTAAGACTGAATTTTTGCAAAAAAATAACATATCCTTTAATAATCGTTTTACATATGCAGCGGAAGATTGGGGTATTTCCTATGTATTACAAAAAAAACATGCATATATGTACCAAACTCCACGATTGACTGTTCTCCACGACTGTCGAGTAACAATTGGGAGTTTTTTCAAACAATGGTTTAAATACGGACAGGGTATCCAAGAATATCATACGTTCTATTTTTTAGAAAAACAACATCGTTTTGTGTCAAAAATAACCTCAACAATTCGACTCCTAACAGCAAGATATCCTATTTACCCAAACCAAAAAAAAATGCGGCTCATACCCGGATATATACTTTTAAATATCAGTTTTTTACTCGGTTATATATATTCTTTACTAAGGCAAACTGCAAAAAACTATATGCGAAGTATAAAAACGAAATAAATTTATGCTTGAGTGTAAATATCGAGCGGCCTTGCTTTTGGTTGAAGTTGTAGTAAAGAATAAAATAGCCCAAAGATATAACCTATTCTATACATAAAACGAGCTTTAAAATCATCATCAACATTATTCTTGCTGATATGCAGAATATTCTGTTGTACAATTTGACGAAGTAAATACTGACTATTTTTCACGATCCTTTTTACAGTAAGAGGGTGGAAGTGTCTCTCAACAAGTACATCTGTCACCCCTTGCCAAAATAATCTCCTATAAATATATACAAATGTAGTTCTCCGAGGAAGTATTCGGTGAATAACTTGAAACTTAGGACAGTAATAAATACGTTGATTGATGTTGCCCAATGTCATAGTTAATTCATCATCACATCCCGAAAGTAAGTTGTTTCCTACTCGATCAAGACTTATCCTAAATCCACCAAGCTGCAACATAAGCGATCTTTTAATGATAAACTGCGTGCTCGGGACAAAAGAGCCTAGTTCTAAATATTTCGATTGGTTTCCCATGTCAAAATCAATAAATAAATCTCGGATACTTCTTGATTGAAATGGGAAATAAGGATCCAATAGTATCTTACCGCAAAGAACGGAAAATTTATGTTTTCTATAGACATTCCAAATATTTTGTAACCAATTTCGTCCAATAGGGATCACGTCATCGTCCAAAAAGATAAGGAGTGAATATCGCGCTTTAATAGCACCTGCATTCCTTGCCCGAGATGCTCCAACAATAGTATTCCGACTTGAAACAACTTGAATTTTTCTGAAATGTATTGATTTTACTATATCCTCAACATCATCTCGGTTTTGATACACAATCACAATCTCTACTTTAAAATTGCCTACTTGTTGACAAGCTAAACCACGAAGTACCTGCTGCAGATAATTGAATGTACCATAGGTAGGAATAATAATACTTATCCCACTATTAATAGCGCGTGATGCATGAATCATATATCAGGTCAAAATAGAATACTCTACTTCTTCTATAAAATAAAGTTTTATTCCTTTATAATTGCATCATTATGGAAATAGCTATTATTTCAAGAGAAAGAGAAAAAAATTTGCTTCGGTGCATTTCCTTTATAGTTAGGAACACAATATTACCTTCTTCCATTATTATAGTAAAGACTGGGAGTTTTAAAAATAAAACGATATTACAACGTATTCGGAAAATCATACGATCAGCAGGAATTACACTAAAGTATAAAAAGGTCAAAGATCTCGGTATATCCCATGCTAGGAATGTAGCTTGCTCTTTAGTAAAAGACACCATATTTGCTTTTCTTGATGATGACGAGATTTGTCCAAAAAATTGGATAGATACAGCAACCAAAATATTATTAAAGCATCAAGACGTCATCGCTGTAACTGGATATAAGGATATATATTACAAACGTAATTATTGGAATCTGATATGGAAAGAATTATGTAAAAAAACAGAACGACTCGAAGGATATACTAACTTCGCAACATCAAGCAATACTTTTTATAGAATTCAATTTTTAAGAGATGCACATATTACATATGACAGAAGTTTTAAAACATCATCTGAAGATCTAGTGCTTAGTCAAAAAATAAAACTGGCACATGGACATATGTGGTTCAGCCATACATTGACGATTTGGCATACATATAGAACATCGATATTGGAAATGATAAAACAATGGTTCGATTATGGAAGGACAATTCTTACATTTAAATACAAATATGTTCATGCTCATAACGCGAAACGATCGATATGTATAAATGATTTTATATTTCAAGGAATAAAAACACATACTAAAAAACTAATCCTAATCCCGGGATTACTCATTATAGATGTAAGCTTTCTATTCGGATATGCGTATCAATTTATTTGTCGTGGATTAACTACCAGTAATCGTTGATGTATATAAGAAAGTAATTTTTTATCTCTATAATCCTTATCCATTTCTTTATTTTTAGTCGTTAGAAGGGAAGCATCAGAAGAATAAGTCAAATACCTCTTCGATGTATATAATTTTACAATACAATCCCGTATTTTTGATGCATTTATATCTTTTATTAGGATGGAATTCTTCTCATCCACAATTTCATGTATACCACCGACATTACTGACAATTACTCTTGTCCCACATGACAATGACTCTAAGACGACCATACCGAACGGCTCTTCCCAAACCGAAGGAACAATAACCAAGTGATGCGAAAAATACACTTCTGGCATTCCAAGATGGGAAACTCCACCAAGCAACGATACATTTTTTAAATTTGATATTTTCTCATACATTTCATTTTGATAAATTTCTCTTCTTTCCGTTTTGTCCGAATACCAAAGATGGGGGTTACTAGCTATAGTCAACCGAACCGACTTCTTTATATCCTTAGGAAGAGATAAACATGCATCAAGAACAAGATCTAAACCTTTTTCCTTCACCCATGCACTACAATATGCAATTCGAAGTATCGGTTGTTGTTTTATCGATATTGTATGATGTGGATTAAATATTCGTTTATCAATAGCGTTATAGAGTACATGGTAGTTTTTTATATCAGAAGAGTGATAATTTATTATAGTTTGGTTTCTAAGAAAATATGAACAAAAAAGTAACACTGCCTGGTCATATCTTCTCCTTAACCACCGATATCCATAAAAATTTTGTTCATTTTCCATAATGATAATAGTTTTCCTAGGAAAAAGTAGTGCCAAGAGGGGGATGCTATATCCAATATAAAGATCACTCGACCGATTTTTAATTAAAAAATGTAACACGTATATGATATCTGCACAAAACATAATCATATATGATATCCATCGAAAAAAGCGGAATTGCCTAAAAAGAAATGATACTCTGTAAAGAAAAATCGGATAATATATCTTATAAATGTGTGTATCGCTTCTATGATATGTAAATCGTGCATATGGCCTGACAGAAAAGTATTTACTTAATAAATGAATATCGTCAATAAATATCTGTTCTGTCCCAGGAACATTTACTAGATTTATATTTCCTACTTCGGACTTTAATAGCAGGCTGATTGTATATCGTTTTTTCATATTTTCCCTATTGGATCATCCTCATTCAAATGACTCATTATTGCATAAACTTTATTCTCCCAACTGTTTTGTAGCGCTATCATTTTTTGTTCTGTTTGATAGGTTTTTAGCCATTTGCCATTCAGAATGCTTTGTATTCGTTTTTCCCAATCATCTATAGATTCAGCAATTATTATATATTTTGAAAAATGAGTTAGCTCTTCTATCGGAGTTGAAATCACCGGTATCCCACAATAGAAATATTCAAACAGTTTCATGGGATAACAATACCTATTAAAATCCTGACGTGCGTCATAGGGTATCATACCGATAGTAAACTGACAAATAATTGCTTTTATCTCATTTTTATCAACGCCATAGATGACAGTAACATTTGGTAAGGAAAACAGATTTTTCTTTGCATACTCAAGCCATTGTTTCCCGAGTGACGTTGTTTCTTCCTGCAAGGGTCCGACAAAAACGAACCGGTATTGAGGAAGTTTTTTAGCAACAGTAGCAAGCAGATGATAATCAAGCCGGTAATTTAATGCACCAACATACCCAACTATTGGTTTATCTTTCGGAAATTGGATATGTGTTATAGATTTTTTCCGGAATTCCTCTAACCGGAATCCCTGTGGGACAACGCGGATGTCTTTTCGAATTTTAGAATGAAGAGTATAGAGAATATTCGAGTTTACAACAACAGTATCGGATAATCGGATAAGTTCGTTTTCTTGTTGAATGAACATTGTTTTTTGTTTTTTTGTAAAAAGCGGATCTCCACGAAAATAATCAACACAGTCATATAGAGTAACGAAAAATCGACAGAACGCATTCCTTAAGGAAACGACTGGTGAGAAAAACCAAAGAATTGGTTTTTTCTTGGTATCAATCTTATTTCTATAACGAATATATAACCATATGATGCACGTGAAGATATTGATCCAATAATTTATTTCATGAATCAGAGGAAAACGTTTCAATGGAATGATATCTACTGGAAAAATTTCGTATAATTGAGTTCGTTGTTTCTTCCACCAATGGAACTTTTTTGTTTCTAGGATAAGTTCCTTCAGGGAGCGACTTCCCTGATACCGGAAAAGGACTACTACATATCCTTTCTTTATAAGTTCATTCGCTGTCTGGTATGGGTAATCAGTCGACCAATTGGAGGGGATGTTGGGAAATAAAATAACAATACGGCGCTTCATTATTTTTCATGACTTATGCAGTCTGTCATCACGAGGAGCATTCTGATGCGACGAAGCGACCCTACCTGCCATCCCGCTTCGCCCTAGCTTCAGCTGAGACGAGCAGGCAGGTTATAATAGAGATTGCTTCGCCATATGAATGGCTCGCAATGACAAGTATTCAACCTATCACTGCGCAAGTCCTGGTTCTTTTTGGATATCGGTAATCGTGACGATGAGAGGAAGCGTATCAAAAGTCATCCGAAGAGACCTGCCGATGAGGACCGGATACCGGTCCATAAAATAGAAATTATTTCCAATAATTTTTGCACGGATTTTCATTGTCAATTCAACTCGCTCTCTTCCTTCATCAACAACCGTTGTTGGAATTCCAGAGATAATTGTGCTTCTGGTTCCCGGTCTTTTTATCACGGAAATAACTTCTGCAATCGGAGTACCTGATACATCCTTTATGTTCATCCCTCCATGAATTTTCTGCGAAATGTAGAGAGGGATCCCATCAATCGTCGTTGCGTCTATAGAAACTGCACCCATTCGGTCGTCCGGACTTATTGCATATGGTGGATAATACAGAGGTTCAAGATATGCCCGGATCGTAAGTATCGCTGTATTTGTTATAAGAGTCGGATGCGTGATAACATCCCGTACGACACCGTTTATCATAATCGTATCGAATTTAAACCGTTGCGAACTTCCGATAAGAAGTGGACTTCCATTGTAATAATATTGTTTTGTCTGTTTATCAAACGTGCTTTTTACCTTCATTTCAAGCGTTACTCTCGTATTTTCTTCTCCAAGAGTATCCGGATAAATGATATGTAGGACTTCAACGTCCGTTTTGCCAAAAAAGTCTTTCTTAATAAGCGGAGCTGATTGAAGCCGTTCAACAAACCACGACGCAGGTTTATCCCAATTCTGCACATCGCTCTGGTCAATGCTTACATATTTTGAGACATCCAAAAGAAGAGTTATTGTTTCTGTTTTTCTGGGAAAAAGAAAAAAGACCGCAGCGAAAAAAATGAGAAAAATACCGATACCAATGATGTCAAAAACAGTACCATGAAATTTTTTCTTATGCTGTTGAATCATTTGAAAAATCGAAAGATGTTTCATACATTTCTAAAAGAAAAAATACTATAAGTGTCAAAGGAAAAAACCGCTCGAGCGCATGGAAATACGCCATGACAAACAGTGACAGTATACCACAGAAGAGAAAAAGAAAATGCTTTTTTTTCTGAAAGACAAGCGGAAGAAGGAAAAGATATCCTGCCACATAACAAAAAAATGCCGGTATCCCGTTTTCGGCTGCCAAAAGGAGGAAATTATTATGAACATCAAACGGAAAGGTAAAATTGACTCCCGTCGGATGAAGCAGGATATTAGCCGGGACAAACATAGCTGGCCCCACACCTAAGAATATATTCTGACGGATAAGATCCAGCGCTTCTTCATTAAATTGTTTTCGAAAAACTGCTCCATTATACGCAGAGAATGCATCCAGAGACGAGAGAACCCGGGGAACAATAACAAGCACGCACAAGCCAAACACGATACAACCAACTTCTATCCAAATCCTTGGCGGAATCATACGCTTCATTGATCCAGAAAATTTTTGTATAAATGGTCTCCAGTAAACAAAAAACCCAAGTACGAATGGGACAAGGGCAAGATATGCAGCTCTGCTTTGAGAAAAGAAAATCAAAACAATCCATCCGAAAAAACAAATGAAAAAAAGAGGCAGTATGCTTTTTTTGTTTTGGAAAAGAATCGTATGCAACACAACAAAACACCCAAAAAAATCAATAAGCTGATACGCCATGAGATTAGCGTGAGCGCTGAGACTGCTTGGCCGGAACGAAAACAGAATGTTCATACTATCCGGTGCTTCCGAAGAAGATGATCCTGCCCATGATTGTTCTATAAATAATCCTAAAAATCCTCCTCTAACCATTTGTAATAGTCCAATGATTATTTGAGACGAAAGGAGCAATGCTATTTGATCATACAGGTGACGGAACAACTCTTGATTTTCGGATTGGGAACGTTCTCTTAGATACATCCGCATTTCTATGATCCACACAAGAGTCGCAAAAAGCATAAATGGTGAGACACATGAATACCACGGCATGTACTGTGTCCGCTCTGAAGAAAGAAAACCAAGAAGAGTAAAGAGAAAAAAGAAAAAAAGCGACACGGACACGACGTGCGTTTTTCTATGCTGTAGGGAAAAAATGAAAAGAGTACATACACTGGTAGCCAAAAGGATTAAAAAAGGCGAAATTATAAACGATGTAGTATAACCGCTTTGGAGCGTATAGAAAAAATTGCTCTGCGGAATAATTTCCTCGCTGTATATTTTCCCGAAAGAATTAAATAGAAAAAAAGGAAAAAAAGAGAAAAGGAGCGTTTTGGCAAACGATCGCGTCTGTAGAAATAATGCAAGGTAGTACATCGTAGAAAAAATAATAAAGATTTTTGTATTTGGACAAAACGAGGAACATATCACATACAAAGCAGTAAGAACTCCAACTGCGTGGCGGACATAAAATTTCCGTAATAACTGTAAAAAATGCTGCATGGTAGAGATAGTGAATTATACGTAGATTATTGTCATCCTGATCCCGACTGAGTCGGGGGAAGGATCTCATACCGAAATATTTATGGATTCTTCGGCTTCACCGAGTCAAACTCGATTTCGCCTCAGAATGACAGTTACTTACGTATGTTTTATTAGATAATAAAAAATTTTTTTGGTTGAATGGTTCCATGTAAACAACTTCATCTGCTGTTGAGCTTTGTTTCGTATTGTAGTTTTTTCTGCTTCTGAAAGCGACAGCATGCGTCGAATCTGCCTTGCCTGCTTATCTGCATCCGAAGAAGCAAAAAGAAGCCGGGAGTCAACGCTTGGGAGAAATCGTTTCATCTCACCGATGTGTGTTCCCATAAATATAGTCCCGGATGCCATGCTCTCAAGCATGGTGAGCGGAAAAAACTCTAATAGACTCAAGGACAGAGTAATATCTGACAGATGGTAATATTTCTCAATGTGACGAGGGTTTTCGATCATTTGTACAATAGCGTCAAGATGATACGCGTGTATGAGGTTCATCAATACATGTTTATAACCATCCTCCGCAGCACTTAATACAGAAGGGAAAACGATATAAAGACGTACGTATGGATCACTTTTGTAAAGGTGTGTCATGACAAGTAAAAGCTGTTCGTAACCCTTTTGTTTTTCTACTCTTCCTACGGAAAGAAAAACATGATGATGATTATTCAGTCTGTATTTTTTCCGTATAAGTAATCGTTGACTTCCAGAAATCGGATGAAAACGTTTTTGGTCAACGCCGTTTGGGATAATATGAATCTTTTGTTCATCAGCATCAGTATGCCATGATATGACTAATTGCTTCCCCTCAATTGTTGGAGCAAATATTTCATCCGCATGACGGACAAGAACGGAATGAAAGAAAGACACAACGGTATGTTTTATCATTTGTGTTATATATGTTTTTCCCCGTATCTGTGTATGCATTGGAGGAACTCTATTGCCATGGATATGCCAGGCAATCCGGTAATGAAGGAATGGTTTACATAGGAGTGCAGCAACTCCCGCTGTGTAGGTCGTTGTGTATATCCAATCAGTGTGTCGGTGAGAACCAATAATATATATCCATCTCAATACTGAAGTGATTATCCAATAAAAAAACCTGACAAAATCTGTATGGATGAGGGGATGAAGTGCATACGAAGAAATACTCACCTGCGGATACTTTTTCAGCTCTTGCATGATCTCTTCAGTCGCTCTCGTTTCGCCGCCGCAAAACCGTTCATACATGACCAGCATATTAATTTTATTTTGTCTATTCATAGTGCTTTACCACATTATTTCGCATATGCGAAATAATGTGGTATGAGTAGAAACAGTTGACGACTATAATTTTCGGGCAACACAAGAATAGTTTGCACGATCAAGTGTTTGTTTCAATAATCCATACTGAAGTGTAGAGGTATATATATTCCGAAATGAGAAACTTTGAAAATCACACATCAACAATTTTTTAAGTTCTTTAGGATCCATGCCATATCCCCAAAACCGGGTTTTTGGTGAATTTGTATACATATGGAGTATATAAAATATACCTTGAGTTTTGAGTACTCGGCAGACTTCTTTTATTACCATTTTTTTCGCATGAATATATGCAAGACTGTCTAAACTGACAACACAAGAAACAGTAGAATCACGGAGTGGAATACCTATGTCAACGCTACAGGAAATGAGCTGAAAGTGTGTAATATCCATATACAATCGAGCCAGCAGTAGTGATGATGGGCTTTTATCAATACCTATATAGCGTCCTGAAAATGTTGGATGTTTTTTTTGAAATACTTCAAACACATGTCCAATCCCGCATCCTATATCAAGAATTATCGATGATTGACCCGCAAAAGAGCCTAGGAGAGATGCAGTGGCAGATATCTCAGCATCGGTATCACGATGAAGTAAATATCGAAACCATGATGCATTTGGCGACACAATTCGTAATGTTTGTAACACACGCATTCTTGATATATATATTCTAAAATGGAATCGTAAATAGAAAAGACAGAACAGTAAGAAACGCTGGATTCGGGTTCCGTCTAGGAGCATGAACAGTGCCTGAGCATACTGTTTTTGACGAATCCGAGTTACCACCCGGCGATTGGTCATCGCTTCGTTTTTTTGTAAAAAGAGGATTCCTGCTACAATAGGGTACTCGTCGCACATACAGCGGACAATGCCAAAATCTCCGTGCACATACGTTTGTTTTAAAACGCCATGACAGTACGGACACACGAAAAGAGAAAGTGATTGTTTTTCCATATGATCAAAATTGTCTGCATTATACCATCAGCATATACAAAAAATACGACTCCATATTTAGAGCAGTGTGTCGCGAGTTTAACCAATGCTGTCAATCATCAGGTACGACTCTCTATCGTTGTTGTGTCCACAAATCCGCGAGCACAAAACGCGCTACTGAGAAAGAGAGTCGCTCAATGCATTATTGCGCCAAAAAAATCCGGTTTTTCTGATCTCAATAATCTCGCAATTTTAAGAACTATAAATACAATCAACGCTGATTACTATGTGTTCATCAACGATGATGCACAAATAGACAAACATTTTTTCCGAACCTTTTCTCAATACGTAAACAACCATACGTTTGATGTACTCAATCCGATTATCTATACAAAACATTCACACACTATAGACTCATTCGGCGTCGAATATTTCCTGTCCGGCTATGCAAAAAATGCACGAAGCAAAAAAACGAAAACGATGCTTGCCACCGCAGCGTGTCTGATCGTAAAGACTTCATTTCTGAAAAAAATGAAATCAATATATGGATATTATTTTAATCCCATGCTTCACTATTATCTGGAAGATGTGGAATTTTCCATCCGTGCGTTTGGGATTGGAGGAATCATCAGAAAAACTGACCGTTTATCCGTCTCTCACATAGGCTCATTAACATCACAAAAAAAATCGTATTTTACCATCTACCAGACATTCCGAAATATTCTGTGGGTTATCGTTCTTACATGGCCTCTGTCAGTAATAATGAATAATATTTTTCAAATTATTCTTGTCCAAGGGTGGCTTATTTTCTATAGCACACCAAGATTCGGACCTAGATTCTATATTAAAATCTTCTGGGAAACATGGAAAAATTTTCCGAAACTAATGCACTACAGAAAACGTACAATACAACGATATGACAACCCTTCTAATTTCCCGACTGTTTTCTCTCCACACGCGTTCCGGACAGGCAAGGGAAAAATCATTTTGTAACTTGGATTATGAAATTATCGAGGCTGGCGTTGTGTCATCCCGAGCTTGTCGAGGGATCTTCCTTATTCGAAATGTGGCAGATCCCTCCACTCTCCCGACGAAACGTCTGGGATCGGTCGGGATGACGCTTGGTTAATCCATATATCTGATAAGGTTCCTATACTTCACAAGCATTTTTTGGAGGTCAAACATTTGGTACCGCCTCAGCGATGCTTTCTGAAAGTGACTATAGACCCGTTCATCTGTAAGCAGTTGATATAATGCTTGTTCCAACGCTTCTGCATCTCCAATAGGAAAAAGGAGTCCATATGTATTTTTTCCAAGAATCTCCGATGGGCCGAATGGGCAATCGGAAGCAATCACCGGCAGACCTGCTTTCATCGCTTCCAAAAGAACGTACCCGAATCCTTCGCGTTTTGATGAAAGGACGAAAATATCTGCCTGTGCCAGTACGTCCTCAGGATGGTTTACCCAGCCTAAAAATTTTACTTGCTTCCAAATCCCCAGCATACGGACTTTATCTTCCAAAAATTTCCTTAGTGGTCCGTCACCGACGATAGTAAGCTCAACGGAAGGAAACGTTTTTTGAAGTTGATAAAACGCATCAATAAGCGTTGTATGGTCTTTTTGTTCTACTAACCGGGAGAGCATCATGATGACTTTTTTCTGTTTCACTCTCTTTTTTGTAGGGAGATGAAATGTTGATGGCACTTCAATACCATTATAAATAACCACGGGCTTTGTTGAGAGGTGAAATGAGCGGTAAATATTGTCCGCTAGCGTTTTTGAAACACACACAACACAATCGGCTTTTTGAAGAAATAATCCAAATATGTATTGTAAAAAAAAATAGAGAATGGGAGACGATTTCATGCGGAGAATTTCACTTAGGTTATTATGGATTGTTGCAAGTATTGTATATTTCGAATGTGTTATGAGTTTGACCAGAGACGCAATCATGAGGCAATGTGCGTCAACAGTGAGGATGCTATCTGGTTTTTGTATCTGAAATTGTTGTATAAACCACACCAACTCTTTATATGTATTCCGTATATTACGGAATGATAAATGATAATGGAGAGGATAGAATTCTTGATGAGTAAAAAAATTGATAGGTTGTCGTAAGGAGATCCGGTAGGAAGGCCGTTCTAGTACCATAAGTTGAATATCTACCCTACCGTGTATACCATTCAATTTTTGAATCTGTAAAAAATCCCGGATAAAAGTTCCGGTCCCGCCATCGATGCTTTTTGCAAAAATAAGAAGATCTATGGATTTTTTCATACCACGGTTACCGCCATACGGTATGGATAAATAAATATATAAGCTGACGCAAACTCTTTTTTGACGAACATGTGAGTAAACAGTGTTTCTGACAGGTACGGATATGCTGTCTTTGGCTGCACGCTTCTTTGGATCTGAGGATATCTGATAATCTATTTCGCGTGATATTTCCAACCGCTTTGAAATCCATACAGAAATGCACGTTCCCATTGTTTAGGATAAAGAGGGAATCTATATCTATAAAACACCGCTGAATGGAGGGGAATGATGCCTGTTTTTGTGTCAATGAAAAATATGGATACAAATCGTACAGTTCTTCTTTGCTGTTTAACACAGGATATCCTTTATCCTTCAAAGCTATGAGCGTATCAAAGACTTTCTTTGCCTGTTTTTTTTGATTCTCACGGATCCATAACGGACTGTGTTGTAATTGTTCATGCGTTTGATCAGAAAAAAAGACCGGCTGGACAGGCTGCAAGTATATACCATCAGCAGATATGTCCTGTGCCCATTGAGTGAGAAGGGGAAGCTCATGAAAATTGATTCCGGAAATGACGGATTTGATGATAATCTTCGTTGACGCATGCTGCAATCTTTTTTCCTTAAGAAGAAAAAGAATTGCTTGAGAAGCTTTTTCATACGCATCTGACCTCCCGCGTAACTTTTGAACAGTGGCTTGAGTCACGCCATCCAGCGATATATTGATATTGGTATAACCGCTTGCAATAAGCGTTTTGGCTATCTTCTGGGTTATGAGAAACCCATTTGATGTGATCCCCGTATATGGCAGCTGCCTCACGGCATACTGTATGAGTTTCAGAGAAACTGGCGAAACGAGAATTTCTCCACCGAGTATATTTAGTTTCACAAAAGGGTTGATCGTTGTAGCTATATCATCAATGCATCGTTTCCAACGGGAAAACGGTATGGAGGAGGATCGTAATTTCCATGAGTTGCAGATGGTACAACGGGAATTACAGGTGAGGTTGGGGATGAGATATACGGTATATGGCTTTGGGACAATCCATGGCCAACCGGTTTGGATATAAAGAAATCGCCGGAAGTAATTCCATGCATGGTACACCGCTGATTGAAAAATAATAAAACGGGAATATGTCATAGGCCAACGCATGGTGTGCTCTGCTACTTCTTTCCTGTTGTTTCTAATATGATATCTTTGAGAGTCCCAGGAGAAGAAAGGTTTTCAAAACCGGGAACATGGATTTGGCGGCAATGTTCCCATGCCTCATCATTTTTTTTACATTCCTCTATATAGTGCTGAGCAGAAAGAGTATCGTGAAAAAAATACCACGCTAAAGCCGCTAATTCCTGGTAGAGCACACCTATTTCCGGAGATATGGTTTTGGCTGCGTTCCATAAAGTTTTTGTTTTATCAGGATTTGTCTCAAGACGGATATATCCAAAAAGATACAGTATACTGGAGAGATCTCTCCGTGTGACTGTCCCATCTGGTATCAGACGGATAATATCAGCCCAATCGCTCCATAACAAGTGATATGGAAAAAATGAAGAATAGGTAAGAGAGGCGCTGAGAGCAGTCGGAGCAAGTGCCGTCATCATTTGTAAAAAAACCTGTTCCAGTTCTTCTGCATTTTTTTGTTCATAAAGAGAGTGGAGATATGTTCGATAGAGAGATACATTCTTCGGATCCCAGGACAAAACCATTGGATACCATGCATATACCTCATCGCCCTGAATCCGTTTGGCATACGCAAAAAAAACTTCGGAATTCTTCTTGTGAACCAGACGGATAAATGGAAGAGAGCTTTGTATTTCCGTTACTGGCTTTTTTTCCAAGAGCTCAATACTGTCTATTTCCCGTAGTAACGAAAAGAAACGGAATGGCGTAAGATCGCGTATGCCGGGAATATTTGAACCAAATGAAAAAAAGTAAAACACGCCAAGCACGATAATGGAAACCGAAACAAGGAGCGTGTCCCATATGCGGTACGTACGACGTTCATCAGCTTCATAAGAGAACGTACCCACAATCCCCCAGAAGAGAAGCGATACGACGAGAAAACTGAGATTAAAATCAGTACAGCTATAAAGGATGACAAGCCCAATACCAGAATAGATTCCTATGGCTCTATCCCGCCACCCTTTATCGTTATGACTTTTCCAGTTTTTGATGAGAAAAAACAATGGATAGACCACTAGAGAATATAAAAGTATACATCCTACGATACCTGTCTCCACGACCTGCTCAATGAAGAAATTATGCGCATGGCGTGAATAGAGTGTGGGGGCTGATTGAAAACGTCTAGATGCTAGGATGAATGTCCCCGGACCGCTGCCAAAAAGCGGCCGTTTGCGTATGGACATCCAAGCCTGACGGATATACTCAAACCGGTTTTGTATCGATTCCGTCGATTTCACCATTTTGGGAGTAATGAATGAGGATATATAACGGGCGTAGGTCTGTTGGGGGACACAGAGAAGCGTCACTGACGCTATAGTTACAACGCAAAGACTCCATAGTATGATACATCTCTTTTTCCTGGCAATAGTGTTCCAAAAATAGTGTGTCGCAACTCCCATAAATACTGATATGAGCATCATGGAAGCGCGTGCAAAAGAACAGAGTAGTCCAAGCATCATCGCTCCAAAAAATATGAGTGACCAACGGCTTTTACCTAGTATTATCTGAAAAAATACAACGGGGATCCCAAAGAGGAGAATATCAACGATATTATTGTGCCCATATGAGGGGACGAGAAGATTTGTATAGGGAAGCGTATCGGAAAGACTCAGCCAAGAGAGAAAAAGGAGTGAAACACAAAGAGAGATGAGAGAAAAACCGACGATATAATGAGGAAGGACGCGGTGATCTTCTTCCGACGAATAGGTAAAAAACAGATAATAGATAAGAAAACATTCCACCCAACGGACGACTATAAAAAAAGAATACCCGATGTCATCCGAAAAAAAAGTTCGTATACCCATATAGGAAAGGGCAGTCCCCCAACAGACGGCCGGAACCAATGGAAATGGTCTTTGTTTGGTAAGGAAGAAAAGAGTATACAGACTCACAACCATCACTCCCGCTGCCCCAACCGTATCTATAAGGAGTTGCGGTCCATCACCAAAAAAAAGACAGAGAATCAAAAATGAAAAAAAGAGAGTAAGCAGTATGTGTTGTCGTAGGAAACGGAGTGTAATCGCCATATCGTACATGCTATTATATACGAAACATATATAATCTATGCGGCATATTTTTCTTTCTCCTCACCTGGATGATGCCATACTCTCTGCAGGGAACTATATCTGTACTCTTTGTGCTCAAAAGAAACATATACTCATCGTGACCATTTTTTCTTCATTCCGGAGCAGATTTCCTAGTTTCGATGCGTGGAAAAATATCGTTCACGCCGGATGTATGACACCCACCCAATTTGAAAAAAAACGGAAAAAGGAAGACTCCCAGGCAATGGATTTACTCGGGGTACCATTTCACCATATGGATTATATTGATGGGGGATTCCGTAAAAACGAAAAGGGGAAACACCTCTATCCTTCATTTGCGGATGTGTTTAGAGGTGATATATCTCCTGAAGATAAAGCATTGATCCCGAAAATTCAAGCATCCCTTTCCTCAATCATCCGACCGTCAGACACGCTCTATGCACCGCTTGCCTTCGGCAATCACATAGACCATATCATCACAAGACAAATAGTTTCTACTTTTCCAAATACAACGTATTTCTGGCTTGACCAGCCGTATGCATGGAATAATGACAATGATTCCCGGAATTGGGACTTCTTTAATTCCGGGAATCGTGAAAAAAGATATCAGAAATCATTCAGAATTTCTCATGATAAAAAAAAGGAGGAAGCACTTTCCTGTTATCGTTCGCAAATACCGATCCTATTCCCACAGGGTATCCCGCCTATGGATGATGTCTTTTTTGAAAAAATACCAACGAGGAAACGATAGATGAAATATCCGAACACACCGGTTTCCAACCAAGGATACTTGCTGCTTTCGCATAATCAGCAAGAGATACGACAGGTTCTTTCCTCGCTTTCCTATATATGCAAGGGATTCGTTTCTTTACATGCTTTTCTATCGCGTGGACTATGTCCCTATTACTCATACCTCTACCGGTCCCGATGTTACAAACAAAAGAAGATGAGTCCATCTGTGAATGCTCAACTGCCAGAACATTTGCCCGGACAACATCTTCAAGCGCGACATAATCCCTGATCGCTGTACCGTCTGGAGTGGCATACCTAGTTCCATAGATCACTGCCTTTTTCCGTATTCCCAGTGCGACCGAGAGAACCGACGGTATGAGTTTGGCATTGTGATCAAGCGCCTCTCCAAACTCACCACCCGCAGTCGTACCGACCACATTGAAATACCGGAGAATTCCATACTGTATGGTTTCACTATCTTGTATCAACCGCTCTCCCTCCAATTTCGTTTGTCCGTAAAAACTCAATGGGGAAAGAAGAGCATCTTCTTTGACCGGCGTGAAAGAATCCCTGTAAACCGCAGAGGATGATGAAAAAAGAATTTTCCTGCATCCGGCGTCTGTCATTGATGAAAGAATATGTTCTAGTCCGTGTATATTGGTCTCTTGATATTTCTTTTTCTTTTTTTCCGACTCGCTCACTGACGTCAATGCTGCGAAATGGATGACAAGGTCCGGATGGTAGCGTTGAAATACTTTTTTTATTTGAGAAAGATTCCGGATATCTCCTTTTATGCTTTCGATATCAAATCCTGGAATATGGTGGAATTCCCGTGTATCAATAACAACTACACGGTATCCCAGTCCCGCTAGCCTATGCGCAGTCGGTCGGCCAATATATCCAGACCCGCCGGTGATAAGAATAGTATGATGGTGCATGGTGAGTCAGACAAACAGTTGAGACCAGATATACATAGCTTCGCGGAGTTTTTTAAAATACTGCGTTTGAGGAAATGTGATCTTGTGAGCCAATTCTCTATAACAGGCAACCGGCGTTTTTTGTGTAAGCTTCACCGCATCAACCCATTGCCAGAACGATTCATTGATTTTTATGCCGGCTCTTTCTTTCCTGATGTTACTGGCAGCATCCGACGCTTTCCGGTGTTCAACAAACGGAGAACCGTTGGCAACCGAAAGCCCCAGGTGATCAAGGATTTTTTTTGCAAATATCCCTGCCCATATATCATCAAACCGGTCAAATCCCCAGGGAGTGCCTTCAGTATCTTTTCCCATAAGAGGAAAATACATAAGAGGGATGGCATCTCTTGTGAATGCGAGGTTCATCGAACACATGGGGAAATAGGAACCTTTCGGGACAAAAAAGAGAGACGGGGGATACGGAACAATATTCAGATTCGGATGTTTTTTCTGCGTCATCCCATCTAAGTCCAGATTTCTACTCCATAATCCATGACTGATCACCACCGGATACATATCACGTATAGTGTATGGGACACCGCGGGTAAACATAAAATCCGGGTGAGGGAATGTGCCGAACCATTTCTCCGGAGCTTTCAATGAAAGGTTACGGACATGTTGCATAACAAAATCAGAATCCACTGGATAACAGTCATCATCCAGGGTGATGATAATGTCTGCACCCTTTTTCCATGCTTTCCAAAATCCGTACGACCGGATGCCGGCATTCTGTCTGGAAAAAATCCATTCCTCATCTCCAAAATCTTTTTTGATATCCTGCCACGAATAATGGGAAACACTCTTAAATCCCTTTTTTGGTGTCCCGATTGTTTTATCCTGATGGTCTTCAACAATCAAGAGGTGACAGTCAGAAAATTGTGTTCTCCACTCAGTAAGAAATGATAATGTTCGGATAGTGGGGATGACGAGATGAATGTTCATAAAATTAACGAAGCGAAACACTGCGGATCATCACCAAGGAGCTTTCCATCTTCAATTTTACCGCCAAATCCTAATACTGTCGCACGGCATTTTCCTCGGCACTGTTTCATGTAAAATTTACAATCCAGACATCCAGTTTTTAACGCATTACGATAATGTTCGAAACGAGGATGATTCCACGCTTTTTCAACTGAGACATCGATCATATTCGGTCCAATATATTTTCCCTCTGTATCGACATCAAGGATAAATGGACAGGAAAAAACCTGACCATTGGGCATCATGCTTAAGTACGTAGTAAGTGCACCACACTCAGCGTAATTAAATGGGAAAGGTTTATCGGATTTGTCTTCATAAGATGGGCAGAACAAATCTTTATATTTTAAGGATATCTTAGTTTCCGCTTTTTGAATTTGTTTGTCTTCTCGTATTGTTTGAACCAGATGAGCAAATTTTTTATATTCCTGAGGATTAAGCATTGTATCTGCAAGCGTGTACCGTGCCCGTCCGCTTGGCTTAAGAGGAATATAATTTATATCACATCCATATTGAGAAGCGAGATGCGCTAAAAAAGGCACATCTTGTACATTGTCCTTTCCTACAGCAGTAGCAATGATTACTTTAATTGTGTAATCAGGATTTTTTTTATTAAACTGATATATACGTGTAAGTGTTTCTACAACTTTATCAAATGCGCCTTTTTTCCTTCTTTTATCATTGACTTCACGTGTTCCTTCTAGACTGATTGCTATTTCATCTATTCCAGATGCAAATACTTTATGTGCAGTTTCATCAGTCCACCATCCGTTGGTATAAATACCTGTGTTCATTCCAAGCTTCTTCGTTTCTGCTATTGCTTCATAAATATCCGGCATCATCAATGCTTCTCCGCCGGTAAATCGCCATTCCATGGTGCCTGCACCATAAAATTTTCGGATTATTTTTTTAGTTTGATTGATAGTTCGTCTCGTTTCTTCTACAAATGCGCTAGATGAAAAGTAACATTGATCGCATTGGAAGTTGCATCGCCTGGTAAAGCTATCAAAAATTCTGATGGGAGCAGTGAGCACTCCTGTGCGAATATTTTTTGGCACAGTAACAATGCGTAAGGAATTTTCATGTAAAAATCCTTTTTTTATAAATTCATTGATTCGCTGTGCTGTAAGAGAAAACTCCTTTTTTATAGTATTATTATTTATTTGTGATACGAGATAGGCGTATTCATTATCTGTGAGCAGTTCTATATGAAGTGTTTTTGCATCATGAACGATTCCGCCAAAATATTCTTTTCGTAATGTAAATCTTTTGGGAGTTCGGTTCATAATTTTAGTAAATGAAGTATGCCATCAATTTTTTTTACCTGTATGACAAATGGAAAGATACTATCTTTCAAGCAAAGATGAAAGTCTTCCTTTGAAGAAGATGTTAAAGGCGTTCTTAAAAATCCATCAGTACAGGGATGTTTTTTTAGATGTGCGATAATTGTATCAAAATTCATTGGAGCACGTTCTATGATACTTTGAATATAGGAAGCACAGAGATAATCTTCATTGTCCGGATAGCTAGAGTCAGTGCAAACAAAACTTACGATATGCGGTTTTTTATAATTGATGTATTTGCCTATTGCACCGCTATTTACAAAACTCCCTGTTATGATTTCATCAGCATGTGTTGACCGGACTATTCCTTTGGTTCCTTGGGAGGTTGTCATGATAATTGTGTGTTTGGAAAAATCCACATGTTCAATCTGTGCCGGAGAATTGGAATAATCAAATCCCTCGACTGGTTTTCCAAAACGTTCTCCCAGTAAAAGGTAGTCTATGTGATCTTTTCGGATGTTCAGCGCTTCCTCAATTGTTTCTACAGGGATAACACTATTCACATTATTATGAAAAGCGTAACAAATGGTTGAAAACGCCCGTAAGACATCTATTACGACGACTAATCCTGTTGCATCCTCTATGTGTTCGATATCCGTGATAATAAATTTCATACAGCTCGTCTCTGCGTGATTATTTTATATGAATCAATTATTTTGGTTTTTAGAGTTACAATTTCATTATGTGTTGGTTTCATTTTTAAAGCGCACGTAATGCTTGAATCAATACACCATATAGGCCTTTGGGGTATAGGGTCGTTTTCATATCTTGGTATGATATGCCAATGGAGATGAGGAGCTGTATTTCCTAAAAGCTCGTAGTTAAGTTTTTTTGGATGGAACGCTTTGTAAACTGATTCTGCTGCAATACTCATATCTGCAAGAAACTGTATTCGAAATTTTTTAGGAAGCTCATGAAGTTCACTCACATGTTTTTTACAAAAAAAAACTGAGTATCCGCGGTAAAATTGGTAGGTATATAAAATGAGATATCCGGTCAACATTTCTCTAATGAAAAATTTACTGGATCCGTTCTGAATTGCTTTTATTTCTTTACAGATAGTACAATGACGAAGTAAATACTGCATTGATATTTAAATATACCATAAAATCTGCTTTGTGAGAATCATGAAAAGACAAGTATGTCTATGCTTGAGTCCGACCGGGCTAAAAAGGACGCAATAAGTGAAGGAGTTTGCTCTTTAGAGCATACGTTATCTACTATATATGATGCTGATATCTATCCATCCATGGGAACAGGGAGTGTTCCAAGAATCGGAACAGCTGCATTTTTAGTTACGAATGAATCATTTGATAATGAAATATGTCGAATGATTCCTGCACCAGATGGATATATTATAGGAACAGGAAATGGTTCAATTTGGAGGATGCTTGATTTATTTTCTCCGTCAGTTCTACCAAAAGGCATACTTTCTCTTGATCGGGATTTGAGTGTAATTCTAAGCGGAAAGATTATCGTTGCATTGGCAAAAAAATTTGTGTCTGCAGAAGAAGTAGTTCAGCTTTTATATGGAGAGGATCCAGAAGATAATAGAAATATATATCTTATACAGATGGCAAAAGATATTGCGTCCAAAGAGACAAATCCGATATTCCGTAACCTTCTTTTATCAACTATTAACGAGAAAAAATTTATTGATGATCTTTGTATTTTACGTCATTTAGCTAGGGTTGATAGACCTCCTGATATTCGAAGAAGGAAAATAATCGATCAATTGCTCATATCACACTGGGATACCATTGAGGAGTTAGCTCAAGCTGGAAATATATTTTTTGCTCATTCAGATCTCGGTAACGCACATACAATTTCATATATCGCAAAACAAAAGCCTGATATTCTAATGCGATCGAATATTTTTTATACCTCAAATGTAGTAGATGATCGTTATAGAAGTGAACTTAATGCGCTTGAACTATTAAATCCTGCACGGAAAAGCTGGTATGTCTATACATCACAATATCCGGATGATTATGAGCTAAGGGTTGGAAGTGATCCTCCACAGCTTTTTAAGCTACCATGAAATGTTCACCAGAGGATTATTCCCATGAAATCGTTTTGCTGCTGATTTATATACCCCGGCTAATAGTAGCGTTCCACGCTCGTGATTTAGGAAATGAGATGTGTGCTTTGACGTAGGTCTATGGAGATGTCGAACAAACTCCCATATAGCTTGGCGCCTGGCATCTTCCTGATGACCACGAGAATAGCCGGAAACAACAGACGTATGTAAATCCTTTATACTGAACATTTCATAACGTTTCCATTGAGGAATGAGATTGTGATTGCGAAATACATGAATATCCAGATGATATTCTCCTCCAACGCCATAGATATTTTGTTTTTGAGATGGATCTATCTGATCCGATTGATAGGATATGAAAGAAATTGCCTGAAATGGTCCTTGTTCAATAAAATGGCTTTCGTGTCGGACTCTGCCATTACCTTTGTAAAGATCAGTGTTCGGTATCAACCACCCCCGTTGAGAAAATCCGTTATGTACAAAATTCATACTTCCGAGTGTGATAGTCCGGTCGTTATGTTTAAATGCGAAGGAATTAAATGCATCAATTTCTCCATATTGTTTTGTTATCTTCCGATATTGTGTTTCTGTATACCGACTATAATCACCAAAATGAGCAAATAACCTTGTGTATTTGTTTAGTGGAAGTTGAGAAAGAAAATCATTCGGACGAAGAAAATTTGTGAATATATCCACATTATTTATCTTGGTTTCCTTTGATTCCGCTCCTTCAAGTAACCATGGCACGATATCAAGAGCATGATACCCGGTATGAGAACATTTTCCGTATCCTTCATTATACGAATGATATGTAATATCGATAATTTCGGAAGGAAGTCGCCATTGTCCGTCAGAATGGAATGATTGTATAGATGTGACCGGACAACCGGTGTGTTGATAGACTTCCTGAATAAGCTGTTTCAATTTTTGAAATGCAGGGTGATATCTGCGCTGAGCCATGAGGCTAAATAGAATATGTTTATCCTTAATTGTTGCTTTTCTATATTCTCTTTTAAGAAATTGGTAATCATCAAGAATCTGATTTGCAGCTTTTTCTGAAACAGATGCGTGTATTGCTGTCGAAATGGGTTTATCCATGAGGATCGAAAAGCCTTTCTTCAATGCCCAATAAGCATAACCGACGTGTGCTAAAGGTTCTGTTGATATGATGATTCCTTGAATTTTATATTTTTGAACAATGGTGTTGAGGAGTATTTGCAGTTGTTTCGGGAAAATTCGATTATTATCTGGTTTATCTAGATAGTATACTGGAAGTGTTTCTTTTCTTTTTGAAAGGTATTCTTCTATGACGGATTTTTGAGATTGAAGATCAATGGCACAGACAATCGATGCTCCAAGCGCATGATGTTCATTGGTGATGATGGGATAGTAAATTCTTCGAGCATGGGGTCCAAATCCGATGAGTAATAATGGAATATGTTTCATAGGTTAGGAAAATAACGGTTGATTAAAATTCCATAATGAATCCTGATCTGGCTTATTGAGTTGTTTAAGGATATCTATTTCTAATTTACTTTTTTGCTCTTCAGTAAGCCTTGTTGCATAAGGGATTACACTGTTGAGTCGGTAGAGGAGTATTCCATGAATAATTTTTTTTACAAGATTTGGATCAAATGTGTGTTGTGTTCCATATCCTTCTAGAAAATTTTGTATTGCTTGTGCCATCATGGAAGGATCGTCAATTGTGTGGAGTATGACATGAGCAAATGCGTAACCAAAATCAAATACGGCATTTCCCTGATGTGCGGTTTCTAAATCAAAAACAGTCAGTAATTTGCTTTTCACAGGGACGCCGATGTTTTTAGGAGCGAAATCAGCAAGAATAAGTTGACGAGGCATTGAGGATAACTCTGACATGAGAGCATTTAATATAGGATGATTGAGTGATCCAAATCGATGACCAAGCACGCGTTGGTAATATTCAGTATCTCCTCCCGGTCGGATAGAATCCTGAATGTCTTTGGTAGCATCATGAATAGTACGTAAAGTAGCTCCGTATTGTCGAAATAATTTCTCCGGTACTCCATCATGGTCTAGTATATCTTCCATTTTTTGTCCATCTCCGATGACATCAGAAAGAATGAGATAGTGCTTATCAGGATTAAATGAATAGACATGGGGAACAATTGTCGGTACGACTGCTCCAAATCTCTGAAGCGCTGTATGCTCATGATCAATATCATGTGGATCACAGGAGATTGATGGAATGCTTGCAAAACGATTCCCGCGAATTTTTAAATAGTAGCTGTCTGATCCGTGGGATATTTGGTAGACACGATGCGCTACGCCCCCGTTTACAGGAGTGACAGATCCTTCGCCGGAAAGTGAGCCTAAGAATAGATCCTTACAGGTAATATCTCTGACATCGTGGGGAATTTCGGATACATTATTGTTTTGTTCAATTCTCATACGAATGAGATAGATTGATATTGTGGTACAAATACAGCTTAGGTGTATAATTCTACTCTAGGCTATATACATATACAAATCTTTATGAAAACATCGCTCGATGGAATTATATACATACCTTCCGAATCCGCCATGAAAGTCCTCATGAAAGGGAATATTATTGCTCCTGGAGAATCTCCTCAGCATATGTTTGAACGCGTTATCGACACGATTTTTTCCGTGGAATTTTCTATGGGTATAGCGAAAAAAGATACGCAAAAAGCGAAAAGACTTTTTGCTCTATACATGGCTGATAAAATGTTTACTCCTGGTACGCCAACCCTTACTAATGCTGGAAGACAGGGATATGAATACTCAGCACTTTCTTCATGCGCTATCATTCCGGCTGATCTTAGAAAGAAGGCTGAATCCGAGAAATTAATAAAAGCGTATTACCGGCAGAATATGGGATCGGGGTTTGATCTCACACCATATGATAATCCGATTGAATTACTGTTGTGGCTCAATAACATGGCAGTGAAAGAAACGAAAGATGGAGGATATGACCGGTATATCGGAAATATGGCAAATCTTCATGTGTCACATCCAGCTATTCGGCAATTTATTGCATTAAAAAAAGAGAAGCGTCTTCCACATTTTAATTGTTCTGTTGTTGTTGATAATGCATTTATGGATGCAGCAATAAAAAATAGACAATACTTCCTGTCCGATGGCACGAAAGAAAATGCACGACAGCTTCTTCACTTAATAGCCGAAAGTTCTTGGGTTATAGGGGATCCGAGTATTATTAATCTGGAACGGATGAATAGGGATAACCCAATTCGTGATTTGCTTCCGTATATATCTGCTCCACCATGTGCGGAAATGGGTTTATCTGTTGGAGAAACATGTCAATTTATCTATATAAATATTTCCAAATTTTGCGCTCCCCAGGGAATTAATTATTCATTACTGAAAAAGGTAGTTACGATCATCGTGAGAGCACTGGATAACGCTGTTGAATACGGAATCTCCAGATATCCTTCTGAGACGAGTACAATTGTTGCGAGAATGAAACGGAAAATCGGAATAGCTGTCTCAGGTATTGCGGATACATTGTTATATTATCAACTCTCTTATGGATCTGCTAAGTCGCTTAGGTTAGTACGGGATATTGTCTCTTATATCAATTATATTTCTAAATGCGCTTCTGTGGAGCTTGCACATACACGCGGATCATGTGAAGCCATGAATTTTAAAAATGAAAATGCGTATTATCATGATTATTTAAAAAAACGATATTATTTTTCTACGCGGACGGTATCAAGAAATGATTGGAAAAAACTCAACGATGTGATTAAAAAAACAGGTCTGTTGCGTAATATTTTAACGATTACCCAACCGCCTGCAGCACGAGTTTCATTTCTCATGGATTGTAGTTTTGGCATAGAACCAATTTTTGGATTTCCAAGTAATCCTCAAGATTTTCCATTAGCAGTTCGTTTATTTGTCGAACGGTGTACGAAAAAAAATGCACAGGCGATACTAGAAGCTGCTGCTCACGAAGGCTCATTTCGTAACACAAAATTGTCTGTTTCAGCAAAACGTTGTCTCAGGACAGCTACGGAACTTACTCCTTCTGAGCACATCAATCTGGTAGCTGCTTTAGCTGGCTCTAAGGGAGTAATTGATGAGACTGCATCAAAAACTGTCAACCTTCCAACGACAGCTACGATTCATGATGTATTTAACACTTTTATTATTGCTCATAATAAAGGATTAAAAAATATATCTGTTTATAGAGATGGATCCTATAATGATCAACCATATAATCTAACAAAAAAATGAAAGCGTACGGATAGTGGGGATGACGAGATGAATGTTCATAGTTATCGATCAAAAAGATAAATACTGGCTTAATTAAACAAAAGTGTTGGTAAAAATGTTGTTTCTTCTTGTAATAGCAGCATAATCCTCGTATTAGTGTTCATATATGATCACTAATACCAAAAAGTCTGTTTTCTGTCCAGCCTGTAGTAATTCTGTTATCCGTTGGGGAAAAGACCAAGCATTGCATAGTCGCTATTATTGTCGAACATGTCACAAGACATTCACATCAGCACAACGAAGACACGGAAAACGTCGTCCGTTTCTATGGTATTTTGAGCAGTATATTCTGTACGGCGTATCATATACTGTTCTTTCTCGATGGAGTGGCTATTCCATCCAACATCTTCATAGTCAATTCAAACACATTCTTGCAACTGATCTACCCCCACTGATTCTCCCTTTAGAAAAGGATACAGAAACCTACCTCATTCTGGATGGACGGTGGTTTGGAAAGACGATCTGTCTCATGCTGTATCGGCAGTCCAAATCCAAGCTCATCCTCTATGCCTCTTTCATGAAGCGTGAGTTTGGATCTCTGATCTTCAAGAATCTCAAGATTATTCATGAGAAAGGCTATCGATTTACCGGTATTGTATCTGACGGAGGAACGGGAATCAGAAACGCGGTTATCCGGATGTATGGGCATATTCCTCATCAGATCTGTATGGCACATATCCATAGGCAGGCAACCAGTGGTTTAGGGAAGTATCCCAAGGAAGAACGGGTACGACAGTTAAAAAAGCTAGCTGATCATATGTGGCTGGTTGAATCCAAAGAAGCCAGAGCATGGTGGAAAGATCAGGTCAATGCCTGGATTCAAACCCATGGCATGTTCATAGGACAAACCAGATGGGATACGACCGGTCACTGGTGGTACATCCATGGAGGGGTGAGAAAGTGCGTCCGAGCACTCAAGACTGCCTATGAAGATTGTTTTGCCTTTCTCAATCATCCTTTGATGCCCAGAACCACCAACGAGATTGAGGCAACCATTGGCAATCTCTCTATGAAGCACCTCATTCATCGAGGGATGAAACGAGAAAATCTGGAACCGTTTATTCGTTGGTTTATCTACTTTTACAACCGAAATATTCTATCCTGTAGGAAAACAAAAGAGGCCTAAATCACCAACACTTTACTTTAATTTAGCCTAAATACTTCCTCACTTGAACCTATCTTCTATAAAAGTTAGTAAAGCATTCTATTCTAGAAAAAATACAAATGCTGTTACTAAAAAATGCTCGTTTAACATTTCCATAATTTTTCTGAGTCAACATATTGAACTGTCTTTAATAAATTTGTTTGACCAATAGGATAATAATCAGGTCTATGTTCATAAAAGAATACTGCCGATCTCGAAGCAAAATACAATAAATAAAAGGCAAGTGTATTTCTTTGAGATTCTGACAGTGTCTGATTAGAAAAATACCCATCAACAAATTTTCTGAAATTAACATCTTCTTTCCCGTTTCGTATTTGATGATATAAATAATATGCTATATCTTCTAATGGATCTGACACCCCCCATCTTTCAAAATCAATCAATATACATCTTCCATCATCAATAAATCCCTGTCCATCGTGAACATCGTTATGTAAAAACGCTGGTTTAACTATTTTTAGGTGATTTACAACTTGTGTAGATAATCCAAAAATCATCCCAACTATTTTCCCTGACCGTTGTAGATCCGGGACACTATCTTGATCCCATTTGTTTAAAATACGATCATAATAAGTAAAATCATATTTTCCAGATTGATTCCACTGCTGAGTATCAACTTGGACTACTTGATGTAATTGACGAACTGACTCTCCTAGTTGTCTTTGACCTTCTTCTACTTGATATATTGGAAACCCTTTAACCTCCCTACTAATAAGAGTTAAAATACCGTTTTGATCGATAGATAAACCGACGCCTTGTTGTACTGGAAGAGAATAATGTGAAAGCTGTTTTAATCCATTCCATTCATGCAATAATACACCACGATCCTGAGTTTGTTTTAATACGAAATTCTCATCCGATTCATTAGCATAAATAATATGACTTCCACTGAAATTCATGTCTAATTCTCGTGAAATTAAAAATTGCACTTTATCTCGATGTCCATTATCCCAATCTAAGGGTGACAATATTATTTCTTTCATTATTCTGGTATGGTTTATTATTGTATGGATCCTAAAACTATAACACCGATAACACTTTCATCTTCGCCGTGTATATCGAGCATAGAATTTAGTCCGTCATCTAAATATCCTCCAATAGAACAACAGCCAATATTATTAACAGTAGATAATAAATAAATATTTTGAGCTAAATGGCCATATTCAGTATATATATGTCGTAATCCACGATTTTTATATTTCATTACGGTCCTTTGGAAAACAGCTGTAATTAGTAAAATGACAGCAGAACTTCGTACAAATCGTTGATTGAATTGTTTCATTACTTTTTCTTTTATATTAGTTGTTGGTAATTTTTCTAGTGAATGCGTTTTTACATGGTAATGATATAGACCTGTTTGCAAAGACTCAACATTTAAAACGACCGGATAAACTTCCAAAGGATATCGTGCACCTGCAGAAGGATAAAATCTATAGGTAGATTCTTCATTAGTCATCCACTTCTTTATTCCCGCGGAATAGTATAGTAACTGAGAAAAATCCACTAAACGCATTTTATTTTGAAGAAATCCTCTTGTTGATTTCCGTTTTAATAATGAATCATATAAGTTAAAGTTAAAATTAGTTGGCTTTGGTAATAATATTTGTTCTAATCGTACATATCCTTTATAATAAATGGTTTTCCATTCTTCAGGTATCTGTTCTGGTTTTAATTTGTGTTTATGAAGAAATGATAGTGTTTTAGTATCTTCATTAAATTTTTGAGCAATAGTTAATTGCAATAATCCCTTAATTTGATTCTTAATGGGCAATAGTATTTGTTTGGTAAACATAATATTTATAAAAAGGGATGAGGGGTGTTATTTAATTCCTCTATATTCTTTGTTGTACAACCATATAGAGTTGGAATTGTAGAAAGACGATATCCGCCTAATATTCGGTAGTTCTCATCTAGATATAAAGGTTGAAAATCTGGCATAATAACTTTCACAATATGATAATTTAGTTGCCTTAATTCAGGTAACGTTATTTCCTTATAATAAATTGAGTACTTCTTTTCTCGCAGCTGATTTAATACATCTTTTAAAGGAATAGGTCTATAATTACCGTGGGTTATTCTATCTTCAAGAGGTGAAATATAATCTGAATTAATCCAAAAATTAACCTGATTTATCATTTTTTTAGGATACCAATAAATACCTCTATTCTGGATGTTTGACTTAGAGATTAATTCATTGATCCCAACTATTTTGTCGTTCATTTCATGAGTTCCTCTTAATCTTCCTCTTGTATGAAATGCCTCATCAATGGCTCCACAAATTGCATCTACGAGATTAGTACTACATTTAAGTCCAACCGAAACGGCTTTACCAATCCCAGTAGAGTCTATAACAATAGCGGCAATAATTGGAATGTTTATATCTGTTGAGATATCAACAATTGAAATTTTCAATCTATATCTTTTGACGATATCAATATATTTTTGGAAGCTTAAATTATTAGCTAATTTTGATAATCTTATTTTTCTCCCAGGAATTTTATTTAAATAATGAATAACAAAAGCGTCTCGTTCTAATACCTCAAAAATACCGCGTACAATTGCAGATGAAAGAGTTGATCCTCCTGCGACACCAGTACTTATGGCAGGATATATAGATGGCTCTTTTGATAGATATTTATATGAAAGGTATATAAGAGAACAGGGAACCATATATGCATGATTATCAAAACAAGAATGACAAGATGTCCAATTAAATATTGACTCAGGAGTAATAAAAAATTTCCTATAATGAGAATTATTTAATTGACTTTTTGAATATCTTGTCATCTCTAGTGGGTTAACAAATTTTCTATGAATTGATTTAATTGAAGCTTTACAAACAGCAAAATTATCTCTATATATATAATTACATAATCGCTCAACACCTTCAAATATGCATTTCGCTAAAGCATGTTCTTTATTTATTAATGAAAATCCTGATGAAGTTGCTGTAAATTGAAACCCGTCATGAAGAAAACTTTTGTTATTTATTAATCCTGAATAGCTCCAATATTGAGGCTCATCGTAATATTGATTAACTTTATAAATTGAAGTAAATATTTTTTCAAGTAAATGATCGTTTGTTACTATATTATTGTAAGATTTAATAATAGGAGATTCTCTATCTGTGAAATCAGGAAAAAATTCCATATAAACTCATAAATAATTACTTAACATCGGCTATAAATAACCCACGACCTTACGGTCGTGGATTCTATATAGATGCATTATATTTAATAATGTTTTTTGAAATTCCTTTCAATAGTTTTTACCGCCATCTCCACATGAACTGTATAATGGTCCCAGGAATTTAAACAGTATGGTAAGATCCAAAAACTATGGAACATACTATACGTCGACAACATCCGCCAGCCTTCAAGGCAAAGGTGGCATTGGAAGCAGTGAAAGAAGAAAAAA